>Ga0209058_1000006_pt1 | contig 170610 bp, 166 predicted proteins | sample GraSoiAngelo_147_FD_185904 | JGI IMG/M metagenome (GOLD analysis project Ga0209058, IMG submission 185904) | Grasslands soil microbial communities from the Angelo Coastal Reserve, California, USA - 14_1009_05_40cm (SPAdes) (version 2) | ecosystem: Environmental > Terrestrial > Soil >... | reverse complement strand
CATCGAGGTCTGCGCCATCTCTGTCGCCGAGGCGCGCGCCGCGCGCGAGATGCTGCTGATCGGCAGCTCGGTCAAGGTGGCGCCGATCGTCGAGTGGGACGGCAAGCCGATCGGCGACGGCAAGCCCGGCCCGATCGCCCGCGCGCTGCGCGAGCTCCTGCAGGAGGACATGCGCGCGGCGCGCGACCGTCTGATCGAGGTGCCGTACTAGGCTTCGGCCTTACCGACGACGCCGGGCGTCGGCGGCCAGCAGGCCGACCGCGATCGCCACGACGACGACGGCGCTCAGGGTCAGCGAGAGCTCGACGCCGATCAGTGCGCCCACCACGCCGACCGTCAGGCCGCTGCCCGCCCGGAGTCCCATCATCGACGTGTTGAAGAGCCCCACGACGCGCCCGCGCAGGTTGGGGGGCGCCAGGATCTGGACCACCGCCTGCGCCATCGACGTGTAGGCGATGTTGAAGACGCCAGCCACCACGAGGAGCGTCACCGCCGCCGCGTAGCCGTGGGCGAACGGGAAGATCGCCATCACGACGCCCCAGATCGCCGCGCACACGATCGCCGCCCGCACGCCGCCCCGGAGGGCCGCGACGCTTTCCATGATGACCGCGCCGATCACGGCGCCGGCCGCGTTGGCGCTGAACAGCACCGTGTACCAGACGTCGGCCTCCTCCGAGCCGTGATGGTGCGCGTACTCGGGCATCTGGGCCTGGAACGCGGTGCCGACGAAGAACGACGTCGTGCCGGCGAGCACGATCATCCGGATGATGCGCGGCTCGGAGCGCACCTCGGCCAGGAGCCGTCGTGCCTGCGCGAGGCTCAAGCGCGGCGCCAGCCGCGGACCGGCGCCCACGTCTCCGTGTCCCGTGTACGGAAGAAAGAACAGATAGAGGGTGAGCGGTAGATAGAGGAGGACGTTGAGCAGCAGCGTCATACCGGGTCCGAGGGCGAGCATGAGGGCGCCGCCCACCGCGGGTCCGATCAGCATGGAGACATAGCGGCCGATCGCGTTGAGGCGGATCGCGCTCGCGAGATGCTCGGGCCCGACGATGTCGTGGACGATGAGCTGGATCGGCGGCGACACGATGACGCCCGCCATCCCGTGGACCATGAGGAGCGCGGCGGCGTGCCATCCCCTCAAGGTTCCGGTCATGAAGAGCAGCCCCCAGGTGAGCGACACGAGCATCAAGAGCCCCTGAGCTGCCTGGATCAGCCTGCGGCAGTCGAAGCGATCGGCGAGTGCGCCCGCGTAGACGGAGAACAGGAGAAACGGAACCCAGTGACTGATCACGGCGAAGCCGCCGAGCGTCGGCGAGTGGAAGGATTCGAAGATGACCCAGTAGCTGGCCACGTGCTCGATGCTCTCGGCCGTCATGCCGACGAGCGCCAGCAGGAAGTAGTTGCGGTAGTCGCGGTGGTGGAGGGCTCCGAACTTGGTGGTCGCGGAAAGCTCCGCGGCGACAGGCCGGCTCACGCCGGCGATCCTACCTCAGTTCGATGCCCCGGAGTTCTCGGCGCCGCCGGAGTCTTCAGCGCCGCCGCAGTCGGTCCGACGCGAGCCGCGCGCCCGCGACGAGCGCCTCGAACTTCGCCCACATCACCGAGGGATGCTGGCGCTGGTACAGGGCGCCCTGCGCGAAGCCGCAGTCGACGCCCGCGATGACCCGCTCGCGGCCGACCAGCCGCGCGAAGTTGGTGATCCGCTCCGTCACCGTCTCCGGGTGCTCCACCACCGCGGTCGTGTGGGCGATGACGCCGGGGATGAGCAGCTTGCCGTCTGGGAGCTTCACGTCTTCCCACACGCGCCATTCGTAGGCGTGGCGGGGCGTCGCCGCCTCGATCGAGTAGGCCTGGGCTTTCACGCGCAGCACGAGATCGACGATGTCGCGCAGGCCGAGGTCGTGCACGTGCGGCCCCTGCCAGCTCCCCCAGCAGAGGTGATAGCGCACGCGCTCCTCGGGGATGCCGGCCAGCGCGTGGTTGAGCGCTTCGATGTTGCGGGCCTGCGTCCGCCGGTACTCCTGGAGCGGCGGCGCCGGGATCATCATGTCCCACGTCTCGCCGAGGCCGGGATCGTCGATCTGGAGGATGAACCCGGAGTCGACGATCGCTCTGTACTCGGTCTTGAGCGCCTCGGCGATCGCGAACACGTACTCTTCTTCGGTCTTGTAGAACTGGTTTTGCCCCCGGCCGACCATCGCCGGCGCGATCGCGGGCACGAACGCGTCCTCGACCGGGGCGCCGCGCAGAGCGTCCTTGAAGGTGTCGAGGTCTCTCCGGAGCAGCGCCTGGCCCTTGTACGCGATCGGCCCCTGGCATACGGTCGGCCGGGTCGAGGGCGGCATCGCGCGCGGCAGGTATTCTTCGTAGTACTCGCGGAACGCGCGCCACTCGCGCCGCGTGTCGATGCGGCGCGCCCATAGACCGCCCGCGTTGCTGGACGGGACGCCCGGATCGTCCGTCTTCACCGTGACGAACCCGGTGAGTCGCTCGTCGGTGTAGGCGAGGAAGCTCGTCTTGGACATCTCGCCGTCCGAGACGACGTCGATGCCGACCCGGGCTTGGCCGCGCACGGCCTCGGCGACGGCCTCTTGCACGCGCGCGGACAGCTCGGCGTCGTTCACGGGCTGGCCGGCCAGCCGGGCCCGGAGCAGCGCCTTGACGCTCTCCGGCCGCGGCATGCTGCCGACGTGCGTGGTCAGGATGCGATCTGCGCTGGTCTTCATCGTCGTCTCCTGCGGCTACCGCGCGCTCTCGTCCACCATCAGCACGATCTTCCCGGTCTGCGCGTCGCTCAGCATGTACTTGTGCGCGTCGGTGAGCCGCTCGAACGGGAACGTGCGGTCGAGCACGGGCTTGAGCGCGCCCTTCGCGACGGCGTCGAGCAGGTGCGCGGCGAAGCGCTCGCTGCACGCGAGCGACTCCTCGGGCGTGCGCGTGCGGAAGGTGACGCCGATGATCGACGCGCGCTTGCGGGCGATCTCGTCGAGGTCGCAGTCGCCGACCCGGCCGGCGTTACGACCGACGCTCACGAGCCGCGCCTTGAGCGCGAGCACCCGGATGTTGTCGGCCAGCATCGGCCCGCCGACGTGGTCGATGATGACATCGACGCCGCGGCCTCCCGTGGCGCGCATCACCGCGTCGACCCACTTGCCGGCGTCGCGCGTGTCCACGACCTCGTGCGCCCCCAGCGCGCGCAGCGCGTCGGCCTTCGCCGGCGTCCGCGTGGTCGCGATCACCGGGTTCGCGCCGATGTGTCGCGCGATCTGGATCGCCGCCGTGCCGACGCCCGAGGGCCCGGCGGTGACCATCACGGCCTCGCCCGGCCGCGCGGCGGCGTTCGTCACCAGGGCGTCGTGGGCGGTGACGAACACGTTGGGGATCGCCGCGGCCTCGGCCCACGACATGCCGGCGGGAATCTTCATGAGGGCGCGCTGATGGGCGACGACGGACTTCGCATAGCTGCCCACCGCGCGACCCATGACGCGATCGCCCGGCTGCCAGGCGCCCACGCCCTCGCCCACGGCGGCGATCTCGCCCGCGAACTCCGTGCCCGCGCGAGCCGGATTCGGGGGCGCGCTTCCCGCCTTCAGCGCCGCGCCGCGGATCAGCTCGCCGCGATTGGTGCCGGCGGCCCGCACGGCGACCGCCACCTGGCCGGGACCAGGCGCCGCCACCGGAGTCTCGCGTAGCTCGAAGACCGCGCCCTCGGGCCCGGGAACCGCGAACCATGCTCTCATCGTCTGTGCCATGGCTGGAACCTCCGTCGTCAGCGCGTCTTGAGCTTCAGGTCCTCGTACGGTGACAGGTCTGGGTGCCCGGTGATCGTCGGCTGTTCCGGTATCGAAAGCGTCGCTTGTTGGCGTGGTCCGGGCAGCACGCCGTGGAGCATACACCGGCGAGGCGTCTATAATCCGCCCATGAACACCGCCGCGATCCTCGCCGACGCCAAGAGCATCCTCGACGACACCATCCAGCTTCGACGGCGCATCCACCGACACCCGGAGGTGGGCCTGACCCTGCCGCGGACGCAGGCCACCGTGCTCGAGGCGCTCGAGGGCCTGGGGCTCGACGTCCGGACGGGCCAGCGCACCACGTCGGTCGTCGCCAGGCTCACCGGCGCCCGGCCCGGCCCCACGATCTTGTTGCGGGCGGATATGGACGCGCTACCGATGCCGGAGGAGACCGGGCTGCCGTTCGCCTCAGAAGTGGATGGCCGGATGCACGCCTGCGGCCACGACGCCCATGCCGCGATGCTCGTCGGCGCCGCGCGATTGCTCGCCCGCCGCCGCGACTCGCTGACCGGCTCCGTGCTGTTCATGCTGCAGCCGGGCGAGGAGGGCTACCACGGCGCGCGCGTGATGATCGAGGAGGGGTTGCTCGACGGAGCAGACGCGCCGAGCGGCGCCTTCGCGCTCCACGTGACCCACCGGATGACCGCCGGCTCCATCTCGGCCCGCGCGGGCGCGGCCATGGCCTCGGGCGACACCCTGCAGATCCAGGTGCGCGGCAAGGGCGGCCACGCCTCGGCGCCGCACGACTGCCTCGATCCGATCCCGATCGCGTGCGAGATCGTGCAGGCGTTCCAGACTCTCGTGACGCGGCGGGTCCACGTCTTCGATCCGGCCGTCGTGACCGTCGCCAAGATCGAAGCCGGCACGACGCGGAACGTGATCCCCGACACAGCGAACCTGCTCGGCACGATCCGTACCGTGTCGGAGCCGACGCGCGAGCGCGTGCTCGAAGGCGTGCGGCGGGCGGCCGAGGGTGTCGCGGCCGCGCACGGCGCCGAGGTGGACGTGCAGCTGATCCGCGGCTACCCCGTCACCGTGAACGACGCGGACTTCGCCGGCTTCGTGCTCGACACGGCGCGCGAGCTGCTCGGGCCGGAGGCCGTGCACGCGGCGAGCCATCCGATCATGGCGAGCGAGGACTTTTCGTACGTGCTCCAGCGCGTGCCGGGAACGATCGCGAACCTGAGCACCCGGCCGGACGCGGACCCGGCGTTCCCGAACCACTCGCCGCGCATGCTCGTGAACGAGTCGGCGCTGGCCAACGGCATCGCGATGCACGTCGCGGTCGCGCTTCGGTTTCTGGAGAAAGGGACGCCGGCGCGCTAAGGTTGCGCGCGCGTCACGCGGTTGGGGGGTGGGGGGGGCCATTTCGGGGCCCCCCACAATATCAATTCATCAAGCCGTAGAACTTCCCCGCGTTCTCGCAGGTGATCTTGCGCACGACGTCGGCCGGCAGGTGGCCGAACTGCTCCTCGATGTACTTCGACGACTCGGGCCACACGCCGTCGGTGTGGGGATAGTCCGAGGCCCACATGATCGTCTCGGCGCCCATGTCCTCGATCAGCTTGGTGCCGATCCGGTCGAACTGGAACGTGGCCTTGCACTGGCGGCGCCAGTAGTCGCTCGGCTTCATCGTGAGGCCGAGATCGCGGAAGCGGTCTTCCCACTCGAAGTCCATGCGGTCGAGCGCGTACGGGATCCAGCCGATGCCGCTCTCGCCGAACGAGATCCGGAGACGCGGATGGCGCTCGAGGACGGCGGCGCCGACGATGGCGGCCAGGATATTGACCAGATTCATCTGGAACGCGGACACGCCGGTGAACATCGCGGCTCGGCGCGTGAGTCCGGTTGCCTTCTCGCGCACGCCCGGCGGCATCGACGGGAACGTGTGGAAGTGGAGCGGCAGGTTCACCTCGTCCACCGCCTGCCAGAGAGGCTCCCACACGGGATGCCACATCGGCTCCATGTCCCACGAGCACGAGAGCTCGAGGCCCTTCAGCCCCATCTTGGCGACGCGGTGGATCTCCTTCACCGCGGCGTCGATGTCGCCGTACGGCAAGCAGGCGAGGCCGATGTGACGGTCGGGATAGTGGCGGCAGAAGTCGACGAGCCAGTCGTTGTAGATGCGGAACATCTCCTTCGCGGCCTCGTGATCGTTGAGCCGCGTCGCGGCGCCGAGGATGCCGAAGATCACCTCCGCGTCGACGCCGTCGAGCTCGGCGTCCTTCACTCTGAGGTGGGGATCGATGACTCGCCGGATCCCGCGCTTGGCGTCTTCATAGAGGCCGGTCGCGGCCATCTTGTCGACGCGATAATTCTGGCCCGGGACCAGCTTGGCGCCGCCGGGCCCGACGCCGCAGACCAGGCCGAACGACGTGCCGTTCTTGCAGGTCCAGTGCGGCCCGTCCGGTCCGTCCGTCACGTACGGCATGCGCTCCTTCAGGGCAGCGGAGGCATTCGACCTGAAGAGGTCCGGGGGCATCCACGGCATGTCGATGTGGCAGTCGGCCGAGATCCGCGTGTAGCGCATTCGAGCCCTCCCTCGCGACGATGGCCCCGATGTTACGCTCTTGTCCCCTCGCGGTAAAGATCGACCGCCGGGGCGCCCGCCGGTCGGACCCCCCTGGGAGCTATGCAGGCGGGGACGAGACCGGGGTCAGCTGATAGAGCTGCATCCGGGCTTTGATCTGCTCGTCCCAGCCTCGGGCTCGCACGTCGATCATCACCCCGTCGGGGCCCTTGAATTTCCTGTTGACCTTGCTGCTGCCGGGGCATTCGGTGCAGCTGGCCGCTTCGAGCGAGGTCGAGGTCCCCTCGAGGTCGTCCACGTAAAAGCCGATGTGATGGATGCCCTTCACGGTGGACGGGCCTTCACCCAGGTTCGGCGTGTCGTCACCGCCGTACTTGAGGATCGCGAAGTAGATGTAACCGTCGCTCAGCCAGACACCGTGCGCGCCGGTCTCGGCGGGCTCGCGGCGCAGCTCCTTTAGCCCGAAGACGTTCTGGTAGAATTCGGCGGTCTTCACTGGATCGTCGGTCGACAACGCGATGTGTTTGATCCGTGCCATCGCTTGCTCCTTTTCTTGCTCACGTGCCGATCTGGCTGACATGCCTGTGTCCGTGGGCCATTACTGGGCCCAGGTTTTCGCACACGCCACGTCCATCGTCAAGCGCGCGTTCGAGCCCGCAACCGCGCTCGAGTCGCGATCTAGCTCTCCTTCGGCAACCGGCCTTGCGGCGAGCGAGGTACGCCCGGCGGCTGAACAGCATCGGATGGCGGCGAGGTTGGACCACGTGCTGGCGGTGGCTGAGATGCCGGCGGTCGAGGCTTTGAGGGATCATTCAGGTGGACTTCGACGCGGCCTTCTGGCCGAACGAGCACCACATGATCCGCGGTGATGAGCCCGACGGTCCCTCCGGCGAAGGCGTCCCCGGTGCGATAGCCCGCCACGCGTCTGGTCGCGGGATCCTCGAGGTAGGCGATCGGCGCGTCGTCGCTGAGCACCACACCGTAGAGGGTGGGCCTCGGCGCACCCGGAGCAGATGCCGTGGCTGCCGCCGTCGCTGCCCCGGTCTCTGTGCGCGTTGGGTTGAACAGGTTCCGGCTGACCACTATGTCGTAGTCGCCCGCCGGGAGCGACCGCTTCGCGGTGACGGCAGGTACCGCTACGGTAGGGCGACTCGCGGAACGTGAGCCTGCCCCGAGCGCTGCCGTCCTAGGTGTCAGCTCTCGGGCGATGTATCCGACCGATGCGAGCGAGACGGCGATCAGGAGTACGGTCAGGAGCACGAACCGAGACTGCAGCAGCGTTCTGATCTTCGTCGGCTGAATGTCGACGGTGAGAGTGCGTCGCCAGCGCCGCCACCACGCCGACGCAGTTGGAAGCGTGACAGTCGATGGCATCGATGAGCGCCAGAGCGTCAGCGCCCATCGATGCCTCTCGAGAATACTCTTCACGAGGCCGAACCGCGCCTCTTACCGATGGCAGATCCTTCCATCAATCACGGTCGTCGCGGTCGCGATCTCGATCGTGGTCTCTATTTTCATCCACATCATGCTGGTAGACCGCGACACAACCGCTTTGGCTGCCGCAAATCAGGGAGCCCACCGTCGCGCTCCCGGCCCCGGCTGTGGTGTTGGTGTCGAAGCCGATGGTTACATTGGTGGCCACTTGCGGAACGAAGATGCGGTTGCGCTTGGAGTCGGCGGCGACGGAATGCGAGCCGGATGACTGGGGGATGCTCTCGATCAGGACGCTGGTTCCGTCGACTACGCCGAGCACGGCACCGTTGCCGAGCGGAGAGCCAGCGGGTTTGATCGCCCTGCTGGCGCCGAGATAGTAGCGGCCATCGCCTGTGTTGAACCAGACTTCATCCGAGCCGGTGATGCCGTTGACGGTCGCCGTGTTCCTGGTTTGCGCGTTGATCACCAGCGTGGTCGTGTTGCTCGGGTTGTTGCCCGGCGTACAACCGAGCAACAGATTGTCATGCGGTCCGACCGTGGCGCCGTTCGGTCCGCAGGCGTGGAGCGGGATGACCCCGGTGTTCGTGACCGGATCGAACGCGCCTTGCACCGCGGTCGGGCTATTCGGATCGGTCACCAGGAGACCCCCGTCGCACGTGATGGCGCCGGGGAGCTGGCCGAAATTGCAACCGGGAGGGTTGTTGGCGATGATCGGAAGCGACGTGTAGAAGCGCCGGGTCGTGGGGTCCCAGGCCGGCTGCTCGATCGACAACCCGGCGCCGGGCGGCATGATCGTGGAGTTCACCGTGATCTTGATGATCTTGACGACGTTGCTGACCTGAGCATCGCCGTTCGCGGCGAACAACGTCGCAAACGGAGGATCCTCGGCGTTGTTGGCGGCGATCAGCAATTTGCCATCCGACGTCAAGGCCATTTCATCGACCCGCGTCGTACCGCCGGTACTGATCGTCTGCTTGAGGGCGCTGGCCGTCGGCGAGTCGAGATCGAACACCTTGAGCGTGCTGTCGCCGTCACCGGCATAGAGCCAGCGGCCATGGGTGACGACGCCATCCGGCCCAGAGTGATTGTTGTCGATGGCGGTGTGGGCGGCGTTGAACTTGATGCCGACAAAGCCGTCGAGTCTCCGCTTGAACGTGAGGGTACGGGTGTCGAGGATGTCGATGCCGGCGTTCGCGCGATCGGCCAAGTAGTATTCCGCGCGATGCGGGTTGACGAAACTGATGTCGAAGGACTGCAACGGATTGCCAGGGATCAGCACGGCCGTCACGCACTTGGTTTGTGTTGTCGTCGGTGCCCCTGGACCGGAGCATGCGGCCGAGGCCGTCGCCGCGCCGAGCGCCACGACGGGAACGATAACGGCGAGAAGCAGGACGAGCATGAGCGAGAGCTTCCGCACCATCGCGGACCTCCTGTTGTGAGCCGTTTCGGGGTAAGGCCACACATCCATTGCGGACTGTCCTCACACCACGTCGTGAAGCTCGTGGCTCGGGCCGGCGGCGGCCGAGGAGTCGGCGTTACGAGAACAGGGAGGGCGGAGCTCGGGTGGAAAGAGACTCGAGCGGGTGAGCCAGGGTTGACCGAGCTCGGCGCGGAGTGATCAGCCCAACACAGACAACGACCGGCCCGATCGGCTCCACGACACGCGAATCGACCGCGCCGACAGCGCCGATGATGAAGAGGATGACGTCGTCGTAGTCGTTATCGTCGTAGAAACCGGGAATCCAGACCGGATCCGTCGGGCTCGCATGGGCGAGCGCAGGCAGGGTCAGCAGGACGCCGAGGAGGATGAGAGACACTGACACCCGGCGACTCATGGGCCGCGACCATACCCCGCCGTGGCGGCGGGCGCAAGAGGCTCCGCGCGGGCGCCTGGAGCCCTCTTCAGGCGACTCCTTCGACGATCCGAATGTCGCGCTCGGCGGCGTTGCCGAGCTCCTTGAGCGCGGCCTGATAGCCCGCGCTGTCGTGAGCCGCGGTCGCCTGCGCGACGCTGTCGAACTCGATCACGACCACGCGCTGGCTCAGGCCGGCCTCGTAGGTCTTCGCCGGCATGCCGCGAACGAGAAAGCGCCCGCCCGCCGCCTGGATCGCGGGCGCTGCCAGCTTCGCGTACGCGGCCATTGCCTCGGGGTTCTTGATGGCGTGGTAGCACGCGATCCAGTACGCCTTGGCCATGACAGCCTCCATTCGTCGCCGCGCCTCGGTCGGCGCGAGCGGTCAGTTACTTCTTGAACGCTCCCTCGTGGTCGAGCTGCATCAGCGCTTGGACGCCCGTGCTCAAGGTCGGCCCGCCGCCCGGCACCGCCGCGGACTCGATCGCCTCGAGCAGCTCACGCTTGGTCGCGCCGTGCTGGATGGCCCGGCGCATGTGCGTCACGACGCCGTCCTCCCGTCCGCGGTACGCGAGAATTCCGATGATGACCATCTCGCGATACTTGATCGAGAGCTCCTTGCCCTCGCCGACCGACACGGCGCTCAGCGGCCCGCGAGCCCGGACGTAGTCGGGATCTTCCTTCGCCATCCAGTCCCAGAACGGATAGCCGTAGGGGCTGGCGGTCCTTCCATCGACCTTGTCGCTCATCGTGACCTCCACGTCGATTCCCGTCGCGCAGAAGGTATCACATTGCTGCCGCGCCGATTCCTGCATACCCTGGCATCGATGGCCTCCGCACCGCCCACTGCTGCGCCGCCGACCTCCACGTCGAGGATCCCGGGCCTCGCCCGGTCCTGGATCGATCGAAACTTTCTGGCGCTCGGGCGCGAGATGCGGCTGTCGTACCTGCCGCCGCTCATGGTCTACGTCGCGGCGGGGATCGCGGGCCTTACCTCGATCGTCGCGGTGTTCTACATCAAGGAGCGGCTGGGGCTGTCGGCGGAGTTCCTCGCCGGGCTGGGCTTCTGGGCGGGCCTGCCCTGGGCGCTGAAGGTGCCGCTCGGCCACCTCGTCGATCTGATCTGGCGCTGGAAGGGCGCGCTGGTCTTCGTGGGCGCGGCCATGATCGCCGCGAGCATCGGCATCATGATCGGCCTGCTGGGCTACACCGACTCGATGCGCGCGCTCGCGAGTGTCGAGGCGTGGTTCGTCTTCTCCACGCTGCTGGCACCGATCGGCTACGTCGTGCAGGACGTCGTCGCCGACGCGATGACCGTCGAGGCGGTGCCGCGCTTCGACGCCGAGGGCCGGCCGACCAGCATGGCCGAGCGCAAGTCGATGAACACGACGGTGCAGACGCTCGGCCGGGTCGCGATCATCGGAGGCAGCGTCCTGGTCTCGCTGGCGAACGTGTACCTGCTGCGCGGCGTGGGAGACCTGCCCGAGGCCGACAGGGCGCTCGCCTATCTGCGCGTCTATCATCTGGCGCTGGTCATCCCGCTCGTCTCGGTGCTCGGCGTCGTCCTGGCGAGGGTCCTCACGTGGCGCGATGCCCGGCGCCTCGCGGCGAAGGGCTTCGCCAGGAGCGAGGTGCTTCGGATGCTGAATCCGCACCCCGAGCGGCCGCCGGTCAACTGGTGGATCATCGGCGGCGGCCTGGCCTTCGCGGTCGTCTCGCTGGGCGTCGGCATCGGCGACGTCACCGGCGGGCAGGAGATCGTGTTCGGCGCCTCGATGGCGATCGTGCTCTTCCTGATGTGGCGGATCACGAGCGAGCTGGAGCCGGACGCGCGCCACGTGCTGGTCGGGACCGCGGTGCTGGTGTTCGTCTTCCGCGCGGTACCCGGGCCGGGCGCCGGCTCCACGTGGTGGATGATCGATCAGCTCGGCTTCGACCAGCAGTTCCTGGCCGAGCTGTCGCTGATCGGCAGCGTCCTCACCCTGGCGGGGCTCTTCGTGTTTCGCCGCTTCATGGCCGAGCGGTCGATCACCTACGTCGTCGGCACCCTGACGGTCGCGACCACGGTCATCGGCGCGCCGGTCGTCGGCATGTACTACGGCCTGCACCACTGGACCGCGGCGCACACGGCGGGCATCGTGGACGCGCGCATGATCGTCCTCATCGACACGGCGCTCGAGTCGCCGCTCGGACAAATCGCGATGGTGCCGATGCTGGCGTGGATCGCGAACTCGGCGCCCGACCGGTTGAAGGCGACGTTCTTCGCGGTCATGGCGTCGTTCACGAATCTGGCCCTGGCCGCCGCGCAGCTCGGGACGAAGTATCTCAACCAGGCATTCGTCGTCACGCGCGAGGTGCGGGACGCGTCCGGGGCGATCACGACGCCGGCCGACTACAGCCAGCTCGGCACGGTGCTGGTGCTGACGACGGTGATCGCGTTCGTCGTGCCGATGCTGGCGGTCGTCTTCGTGAAGACGACGCGTTTCCGCAGCGCGTGAGACGATGAAGGCCGCGCTTGCCGCCCGATGGACGCTCTCGCGGCGGCTCCTCCTGGCGATCTACGTCATCGTCCCGCTCGCCTGGCTGGCCGTCATCGGGGATCTTGTGTTGTTCGACGGTGGCCTCCGACGGGCTCTGCCGGAGTCGCCCGAAGAGCTCGCCTGGTTCACGGCCTTCTTCGTCCTGCCCCACATCCTGGCGAGCCAGTTCAGCTTCTATGACCGCGAGTACCTGGGCGCCTACCGCCTGCCGCTGTTGTGGGGCGTGCCGTTCGTCCTCGCCGGCGCCGGGCTCCTCTACGTGTTCGATGCGGGTACCGCGGGGCTGATCTACATCGCCGTCACGATGTGGCACGTGATCGCGCAGCAGGTCGGCATCGCCGGCGCGCTCGCCGGGCGGGGGAGCCGCGCGTTCGAATGGTGGAAGTGGCTGACCGTCGTCGTCTTCACGCTCGGCCTGACCGGTGTGGCAGGCACCTGGCTCGCGTGGATCGGCGCGCCCCTCATGGTCGCGACGACGGGACTGACCATCGGTGTCGCCCGGGTCGCCGCCCCGGGGATCGGGCGCCAGTACCTCTGGGCGACTCAAGCCATGTCGCTCTCGGCCGGTCTCTTCGCCGAGGCAGGCTATCTCTTCTTCGCGATCCTCGTGCCGCGCGTGGTTCACGACGTGACCGGGTGGGCCTTCTACCTGACGCACGACCACAACCGCAACCTGGACACGCCACGCAACGTGCTCTATCGCGCCTTCGCGTTTTCTCGGCTTCCCGTCCCGGTCGTCGTCCTGGTGCTGGCGATCGCCGTGAACGTCTCGATGGACCGGAGCCTGGGGCGCGCCTTCGAGCCCGTCATCCTGGCCGTGAGCCTCTTCCACTACTTCACGGAGAGCTTCATGTGGCGCCGAAGCTCGATTCATCGGCGCTACGTCGCCTTCAGCGCGTGAGGCGGCGGCGCGGCGCTAGCGCGGCGGGAGCACGATCTCCGCGGGACTCGTCTCGGCCACCTTGATGTTCAGGCGCCACGGGGGCGGGCCGATCAGGTCGAGGGCGAAGTAGAGCACCGTGTAGCCCGCCACGCGCGTGTCGCCGCCGATGGGAATGTTGACGCCGACGCCGGTACCGACGGCCGTGCCGCCGCCTCGACCGCCGCTCCAGCTCCCTCCGCCGAATCCAAACCCGACGCTCGATCCGCTGCTGTACGCCGCGGGCGGCTGCTCGATCGTCTGCGGACGGACGACGGCGTTGTCGGGCCGCACGATCTGCGCGTCCTCCAGCCGATAGCCGTAGGTGTCGACGTCCACGCGAAGTCGATCGGCGAGCAGCACGTAGTCCGCGGAGAGAAAGACGCCCGAGGGCTGGGACACCGGCTTGTAGGGAAGGGTCGTGCTCGAGCACCCGGTCAGCCCGATCGTCACCGCGAACACGCATGTCGTCAGCTTCATCGGATCCCCTCCTATCCGGAGTGTAGTTGACCCCCGGCCTGCTTGGCCACTACCTGGAGGATTCCGGCGCCGTACTTCGCGGCCTTGTACGGCCCCACTCCGTGGGCGCGCTCGAGCTCGGCCAGGTCGCGCGGGCGGAGCGCGGCGATGTCCCGCAGGGTGCGGTCGCTCGCGACGATGAATGGAGCCACCCCTTCCGCGCGCGCCACGGCGAGACGATAACGACGGAGCGCGTCGAAGAGATCCACCGCCGCCGCGTCGAGCTCGGCGGGCTCGTGACGGCCCGGGCGAGACGGCGGCCGCGCGGGCGACCGCTCGTCGCGCTGCGCGCCGACGCGCTCGGCGCTCTTCGGACGCGCTTCGGGGGGAAGGAGCAGACGCGCCGGACGCTCGCCTCGCATCACCGCCCGGCCCTCGTCGGTGAGGGTGACCACCGGCCGATCGACGCCGGCGAAGCTCACCCAGCCGGCCGACACGCACCGCCGCAGCAGCGCGACCAGCCACGGCGCCGCGTGCTCCTTGAGATTGCCGAAGGTCTTCACGCCCGTGAGCCCGGCGCGCTCGAGCCGCTCGTCCGGCTCGCCGCGGATCAGCCTGACGGCCAGCTGCAGACCGAAGCGTCCGGACACGCGCGCAACCCCCGAGAGTGCCTTGCGGACGATCAAGGTCACGCGCTCCGGATCGCCCGCCTCCGGATCCTCGCCGAGCGCCAGACACACGTCGCAGCGCCCGCAGCCCGCGAGCGTCTCCGCCTCGTCGCCGAAGTACCGAAGGATCGCGTCGTGCCGGCAGCTGCCGCCCTCGGCCCAGCGGATCAGCTCGAGGAACATGCTCCACTTGTGCTCGATCACCGCCGGATCCGCCGTCGCGTCACCGCCGCGCTCGAGCAGCGCCCGCCGCAGCGGGAGATCGCGCGTGCTGACGAGGAGGAGCCCGAGCGCGGGCGCTCCGTCACGGCCCGCCCGGCCGACCTCCTGGTAATACGCCTCGATCGATCCGGGCGGCCCGAGATGGATCACCGCCCGCACGTCCGGACGATCGATGCCCATGCCGAAGGCGTTGGTCGCGACGACGATGTCGAGCCGGCCCTCGGCGAACTCCCGCTGCACAAGGTCCCGCGTTTTCCCGTCGAGTCCGGCGTGGTACGAGCGCGCGCGCCAGCGGCGCGCGCTGAGACGCGTGCTCTCCGCGTCGGCCTGCTTGCGCGTGGGCGCGTACACGATCGCGGTCCCGCGCGCCCGACCCGGGCCGGCGAGAGCCTGCGCCAGGGCGTCGTCCACGAGCCGCTCGCGCTCGTGGCGTCCGCCGATCTCGGCGGCGCGCAGCGCCAGGTTGGGCCGCGCGAAGCCGCGCACGATCTGCGGCGTGTCCGGCGGCAGCCCGAGCCGCGCAAGGATCTCGTCGCGCACGATCGGCGTCGCGGTCGCCGTGCACGCGAGCACTCGCGCGCGCGGCAGGTCGCCGAGCACCGCGCCGATTTCGAGATATTCCGGACGGAAGTCGTGGCCCCACTCGCTGATGCAGTGGGCCTCGTCGATCGCGACCAGTGGGCAGTCGATCTCCTGGACGAGCGCGCGGAAGCCCGGGAACACGAGCCGCTCCGGCGCGACGTAAACGAGCGCCAGCTCGCGCCGCGCGATCCGTGCCATGCGGCGGCGCATCTCCGATGCCTCGAGCGTCGCCGCCAGATAGGTCGCCCGGACGCCGCGCGCCTCGAGCGCCTGGACCTGATCCGCCATCAGCGCGACGAGCGGCGACACGACCAGGGTCGTGCTGGGCAGGATCGTCGCCGGCAGCTGGTAGCTCAGGCTCTTGCCGCCGCCGGTCGGCGCCACCAGCAAGAGGCGCCCCCGAGCGAACAGGGTCTCCACGGCCTCGCGCTGGCCCGGACGGAACTCGGTGTAGCCCAGTCGCGCGAGGGCCAGGTCGAGGTCGCTCACTCCTCACCCGTCACGCTCTGTGGTATAGCAGAGCCGCTCGTGACCAACAACGCGTCCACGAAATTGGTCATCCGGTTCGGCGGCTACCAGGAGCCCGCGTCGATCCACAACCGCGCGGCGACTCGGTTCGGCGAATCGCTCCGGGAGCGTCTCGGCGAGGGCGTCGGCTTCGAGCTGATCGGCAGCGTCGTGAAGCTCGGCCGGCCGGCCGGGGACCTGGTCCCGATGGTCGAGCGCGGAGAGCTGTCGCTCTGCTACATGTCCACCGTGCGCTTCTCGCGCGCGGCGCCGGAGCTCCAGCTGCTCGAGCTGCCGTTCGTCGTCATGGACCGCGCCGTCGCGTTCAGGGCGCTCGACGGCGAATACGGCGAGCTGGCGCGCCGGCAGATCGACGCGAGGACGGGCTGCCGTCTCCTCGGGTACTGGGACAATGGCTTCCGTCACCTCTCGAACCGGGTGCGTCCGATCCGCAGGCCCGACGACTGCCGCGGCATCCGCATCCGCACGCAGACGAGCGAGCTGCACGGCGAGGTGTTCCGGGCGCTCGGCTTCGAGCCGATCGCCTCCGACATCAAGGAATTCGTCGAGCAGATCGGCGGCGACCGCTTCCAGGCGCAGGACAATCCGCTGACCAACATCTACAACTTCGGGGTCCACCGCCACCATCGCTATATCACGCTGAGCGGACATTTCTGGGGCGCGTCGGCCATCGTGTGCAACGCGGCGCACTACGCGGGCTGGCCCGCCGAGGTGCGGGCCGCGGTCGACGCGGCGGCCCGCGAGGCGACCGCGTATCAGCGTCGGCTGGCGGCTGCAGAGGACGCCGAGATCATGGCGAAGCTCGATCCCGCCGAGAACGACCTGATCCGACTGAGCGAGGCCGAGCGCGCCGCGTTCGTGCGCGCGGTCCAGCCCGTGCTGGACACGCATCGCCGACGTCTCGATCCGAAGCTGTTCGCGTACCTGGAAGGGTGAACGGCCGGCCGGGACGCGGTGCTGGGGCTAGCGCCTGTCGCCGTCGGCCCGGACGATGAAGTGCTTCTGGGCGGTCGGCATGTCGACCTCGATCGGTTTGGGATCGATCGACGCGCAACCGAAGAGCAGGAGGACGAGGCCGAGCGACGCGTAACGGAAAGCCACCACCATGTGTTCCTCCTGCCACGTGAGCGAGTGCGCGGCAGGATACGAGCGTCGCGGTTTTCTGTCAAGAGCGAGCGGGGTTCCGAAAAAGAAGGACGGCGCGGGAGGGCCCCGCGCCGTCGGGTTGGCTGCGTCGTGACGACGTGCGCGCTAGTTGCTGTCGCCGGGGGACTGGATCTCGTTGAGCCGGTCGGCCGAGTGCTTGAAGTTCAGATTCAGCTCCTGCCTCTGGTAGTACGCCCTGCCGTTCTCGAAGGTGACCTGGCTGGCCGGATATTGAGGCTGGGTCGCCACGCTCTGGCTCTGGATACCCGAAGCCTGACCAGCGACCTGCGCGCCGGCCTGCGCCGCCGGGCACGGGCCGAAGTTGGTGCCCTCGGCACCATAGGAACCGCCACACCAGGCGCCCGGCGCAGCCTGAGCGAAGACCATCGCCGGGATGGCCAGCGCCGCTATCGCAACCGCTACGACTCCCGTCCACCGCATGTCGCACTCTCCATCATGTTGAGATTCACTGCACCGACTTCCACCGTGTCCGCGCTGTTGCACGTGATTCCCGGTGAAGAGCAACGCCGGTGCCAAGCGGCGCGCGCGGCCGACGCTCGGTGCGATGTGGACTTAGCGGGCAGCGTCGGCGCGGGCCGCGGGGGCGAAGTTTGGGGTTGCCGGAAAATGTTCCCGATCGGTGCCGGGCTGACAACCGCTCCTCGCAGAAATTGCTTGACTCGGACGTCGCGGCGTCACCCGCGGACGCGCGAGAGACGGCGGCTTGACACGGGGCCGCGGCTGGAGCAGCCTCGCGTGAGGCACGAGGCCACATGGGAGACATCGAGATGACGACCCAGACGATCGAACCGCGGATGGAGCTGGAGCAGAACCTCCACATGTACCGCCAGATGGCGAAGATTCGCGCCTTCGAGGAGCAGGTGAGCGAGCTCTACAAGAGCGCGAAGATGCCGGGCCTGGCGCATCTCTACGTCGGCGAGGAAGCGGTGGCGGTCGGGGTGTGCGAGGCGCTGCGCCGCGACGACTTCATCACGAGCACGCACCGCGGCCACGGCCACTGCCTGGCCAAGGGCGCCTCGGTCAACCGGATGTTCGCCGAGCTCCTCGGCAAGGAGACGGGCTACTGCCGGGGCAAGGGCGGCTCCATGCACATCGCCGATCCCGAGACGGGTAACCTCGGCGCCAACGCCATCGTCGGCGGCTCCGCCGGCATCGCGACCGGCGCCGCGCTCTCGGCCAAGATGCGCGGCAGCCAGCAGGTCGCCGTGTGCTTCTTCGGCGACGGCGCGCTCGGCCAGGGCCTGCTCTACGAATCGATGAACATGGCTGCGCTCTGGAAGCTGCCGGTCATCTACGTCTGCGAGAACAACCTCTACGGCGAGTACACGCCGTGCGGCGAGACCATCGCCGGCGACATCGTGGCGCGCCCGAAGGCGCTGGGCGTCCACGCCGAGAGCGTCGACGGCCAGGACGTCCAGGCCGTCAACGCGGCGATGCGGCGACTGGTCGAGCGCGCGCGCCGCGGCGAAGGGCCGGCGTTCCTCGAGTGCAAGACCTATCGCTACTACGGCCACCACGTGGGCGATGTAAACCGCGAGTACCGCACGCGCGAAGAAGAAAAGGAGTGGATGACCAAGCACGACCCGCTGCAGACGCTCGCGGGGCGCCTCGAACGGCAGGGGCTGGCCGACACGAGCGTGTTCGAGCGCATCCAGACCGACGTGAAAGCCGAGATCGACAACGGCGTACAGTTCGCGCTGGCGGCGCCGTACCCGGACGCGAACCAGGTCGGCGAAGACGTCTACGCGTAGCGGCCATCGCAAAGGAGTCACGAGTGAGCCCGGCGGATCCCACGTGAGCCTGAGTCCCGAGGAGTTCCGCGAGCACCTGAAACTGTCGTCGGCCACCGCCGGGCTGACGCTTCCGGACCTGAGCCTCCCGGACGCCCATCACGTCATCCTGCGCGGGATGCGCTTCCACTATCTCGACTGGGGTACCCGCGGCCGGCCGCCCGTGCTGTTCCTGCACGGCGGCGGGCTTAACGTCCACACCTGGGACCTCCTCTGCGCCGTGCTGAAGACCGAGCGCCACTGTCTGGCCCTCGATCAGCGGGGCCACGGCGACAGCGAGTGGTCGCCGGTGATGGACTACGCGACCGAGAGCCACGCCGCCGATCTCGATGCATTCGTCGACCACCTCGGGCTCGAGCGCTTCGTCCTCGTCGGGATGTCGCTGGGCGGGGCCAACGCGCTGGCCTGGGCCGGCAGCCACAGCCGGCGGCTCGCGGCCCTCGTGCTCGTCGACGTCGGCCCGGAAACACGCCAGGCCGGCGTGCGGAAGATCGCCGCGTTCACCTCGGAGGCCACGCCGCTCGACTCGGTGGAGGACTTCGTGACGCGCGCGCTGGCGTTCAACCCGCGGCGCGACGCGACCCTGCTGCGCCGAAGCCTGCTCCACAACCTTCGGCGCATGCCGGACGGCAAGTGGATCTGGAAGTACGATCAGCGGCACCGCGGCCGCGCCCCCGATCCGGCGGCCGCCGATCGGCGGCGCCAGCTCCTGTGGGCGGCGGTCCCCAAGGTGTCGTGTCCCACGCTCGTCGTGCGCGGCGCCGAGAGCGACGTCTTCCACGACGAGGACGCGGAGCGGCTGGCCGCGGCGCTGCCCGACGGGCGCTGGGTGAAGGTCGCGAACGCCGGACACACGGTCCAGGGCGACAACCCCGCCGGACTGGTCGTGGCGCTGCGCGAGTTCCTGGGCGAGGTGGCCCCGAAGCGCTGACGCAGGACAATCGGATGTCGCGCGCGCTGCCGTGAATGGCGGGTGGGTGACCTCGTGATGTGGGACAACCGCCAGACGATGCACCGCGCGCGGCCCTTCCCGCCCCACGAGCCGCGCGACATGCGCCGCACGACGCTCAAGGGCGATGGCCCGACGATTGCCCAGGCCGCTTGACGAACACGGGGGCCCCCGTCATAACTTCAGGTGCGGGTCGAGCCAGTCGCGGAGCGCGTTGCCCATCAGGTTGATCACGAGCGTGGTGAGAAAGATCGCCAGACCGGGAAACGTGGCGATCCACCACGAGTTGAGCATGTAGACGCGGCCCTCGCCGAGCATGTTGCCCCAGGCCGGCGTCGGCGGCTGGATGCCCAGGCCCAGGAACGACAGGAACGATTCGAAGATGATGACCTGGGCCACCTGCAGGGTCGCGATCACCACGATCACCGAGACGAGGTTGGGCGCGATCTGCCTGAACACGATCCGCGCGTGGCTCATGCCCAGCGCGCGCCCGGCCAGCACGAACTCCCGCTCGCGGATCGCCATGGTCTCGGCACGGATGACCCGCGCGTAGATCGGCCAGCCGGCGACGCCGAGCACGAGGATCATGTTCGGCAGGCTCGGTCCGAGGACCGCGATGACGCTCAGCGCGAGCAGCACGAAGGGAAACGTCAGCATCACGTTGATCAAGGTCATGATCGTCCAGTCGGTGCGGCCCCCGAAGTAGCCAGCGCCGAGCCCGAGCAGGACCCCGATGGTCGCCGCGATCAGCACCGAGCCGGCTCCCACCACCAGAGACACGCGGCCGCCGTAGATGATGCGCGACAGGAGATCGCGCCCGACCTGGTCGGTCCCCAGGAGGTGCTGCGGGGCTCCGCCTTCCATCCAGGCCGGCGGGGCCAGTCGATGGCGGATGTTCACGGCGAGCGGGTCGCCGGGCGAAATCAGCGGGGCGAACACGGCGCTCGCGACGATGAGCACGAGGATCGCGGACGCCGCCAGACCCCAGCGCAGCCGGAGCAGGCGCCATCGGGTCGCGTGCCCGGTCTCGGACGCGTCCGCGCGCGGTGGGCCGAGCTCGGCCAGCTCCACCTTGGTCGGAGTGCTCGTCGCCGTCATGTCCCGGCACGGATGCGGGGATCGATCACCCCCACGACCAGGTCGACGAGCAGGTTCACGCCAACGATGAGCAGCGCTAACAAGATTACGGCGCACTGGACGACCGGGAAATCCTGGTTGCGGATCGAATCCACGGTGAGCGTGGCCACCCCCGGCCAGGCGAACACCGTCTCGGTGATGATGGCGCCGCCCAGCAGCTGACCGAACTGGAGCCCGAGCACCGTGATCACCGGAATGCACGCATTGCGGAACGCATGCTTGACCACGACCGCGGGCTCGGCGAGGCCCTTGGCGCGCGCTGTCTTGATGAACTCCATGTTCATCACTTCGATCACGCCGGAGCGCACGAGCCGCATCGTGATCGGGGCCAGGGTGGCGCCCAGGCAGAAGGCGGGCAGCAGGAAATTCTGCCAGGTGCCGTAGCCGGATGCGGGTAAGAGCTTGAGCCGCACCGCGAACACGATGATCAGCATGATGCCGAGCCAGAAGAGCGGCGTCGCCTGGCCGGCGACGGCCAGCCCGGTACAGAGCGTGTCGATCCACGAGTGGCGCTTGAGCGCCGCCAGGATGCCCAGGGGCAGCGAAATCAGGAGCGCGACCAGCAGACCGGCGAGCGTGAGATAGATCGTCGGCGGCATGCGCTCGAGCACGAGCTTGAACGCCGGGGTGTCGGCGTACCACGACTTGCCGAAGTCTCCGCGCACTGCGCCCGACACGAACTTCCAGTACTGCACGTAGAGCGGTCGGTCGAGGCCGAGGAGGTGGCGATAGCGCTCGAACTCCGCCTCGCCGGCGTTCTGCGGCAAGAGGAGGAGAACGGGGTCGCCGAGCACGTGCAGGATGCCGAAGGCGAGGAGCGAGATCCCAAAGACCACCACCACGAGCTGGACGAGCTGGCGAGCGAGGTAACGTCGCATCGGATGCGCGCGAGCCGTCGCCCCTCACCCGCTCTCTCGGGCGAGGGACGACGGCAGCGGCGCTACTTCTTTCTCGGAGTCACGACGAACATGCGATCGATCTCGTCCTTCGGCGCCTCGTAGTCGATCCGGTTGCTGACGCCCCACACCCCGCGCAGTCCCCACTTGTAGAGGTAGGCCGCGTCGTCGTGGATCAACTTCTGCGCCTTGGCGTAGATCTCCGCCCGCTTCTTGGTGTCGAGCGTGGAGCGGCCCTGGATGACCAGATCGTCCAGCGCCTTGTTGCAGTAGTAGCTGTACGGCTGGTCGCACGTCATGACGTCGTACAGGATGGCATCGGCATCGAAGACCGAGTAGTAGCCCCACGACCACGTGAACATCGGATCGGCCTTGTTGTCGCGCACGAGGTTCGTGAACGGGCCGACCTCGCCGACGAACCGCTGCTTGGTGCGGATGCCGGCCTTGGCGAGATCCGCGACGATCGCCTCGGTCGTTTGAATCAGCCCTGGCTCAACGGTCGGACCCGTGCTCATCAGCCCGACCTCCAGCCCGTTCGGGAAGCCCGCCTCGGTCAGGAGCTTCTTGGCCTGGGCGAGGTCCTGCTTGTACGGCTTGACGCTCGGGTCGAAGCCGAATGCCATCGGGTTGATCGTGGTCGCGGTGCGGTCGCCGAGGCCGTTGATCACGTGCTTGATGATCGAGTCCATGTCGACCGCCAGGTTGGCGGCGAGCCGCACGCGGCGGTCCTGGAAGGGGTTCTTGCCCGAGCGCCCGGCCTGATCGAGCTGGATGAACGCCGTGCGAAGGATCGGCGAGGTCGACGTGCGCGCCTGGCCCGACTTGTTGATCACGTCCATCTGGTCGGGCGGGACCGCCTTGATGATGTCGACGCCCCCGGAGATCAGCTCGGCGATCTGAGTCGCCTGCTCGGGGATGATCCGGATGCGGACGTACTTGAAGGCCGGCTTCGGCCCCCAGTAGTCGTCGTTGCGTACCAGGAGATGCTCCTGCTTCTTAGCCCACTTCACGAGCTTGTAGGGGCCGGTGCCGACAGGGTTCTCCTGCATCCACTCGTGGCCCTTCTCCCGGATCACCTTGTCGGACTGCATCACCTGCGCCGTGAGGCGCTCGACGAACAACGGGTAGGCTCCGTCCGTCTTGAAGCGGACGGTCAGATCGTCGACCACCTCGACGCTCTTGATCTTGGCGTGGTTGCCGCGCGCTGTGAGCTTGTTCTCGGGATTCAGCACCCGGTCGAAGGTGGCCTTGACGTCGCGCGCGGAGAACGGCGTGCCGTCGTGGAACTTCACGCCGCCGCGCAGCTTGACCTCCCAGGTGCTGTCGTCGAGGTTCTTCCACGACACCGCCAGGCTCGGGCCGACCTTGCCGGTCTTGAGGTCTCGCAAGGCAAGGTGATCGAAGACGTTGTAGCCGAGGATGATGCTCTCGCGGAGCACGGAGTTGGGCGGGTCCCAGTTCTGCACGTCGCTCTGGAGCCCGTAGACGATCGTGTCGTCCTTGGTCTGCGCCTCGAGGCTCGCGGGCGGGACCAGCATCAGGATCAGCAGGAGCATCGATCCCAAGGTTGCGGCGCGCGTCATGAGACCCCTCCTCTAACCACTTACCACCTGGGAGTGCCTGATTCGTGTTCAGCGGCGGCGATGAACGGCCCACAATCGTATCCGTAGCCCGATCCCGCGTCAAACACCGACCGGACGTCTATAATCTCAGCGAGGCCGATCGCGGCAGAGCCCGAGGAGAGGGGGTGAGCCCATGGCGAAAGGTACGAGCATGCGGAAGGAAAAGAAGAAGCCGAAGAAGAAGAAGAAGTGAGGTCGAATGCCTGGCTCGCTCCTGCTGAGCTGTGAGGGCGTCGGCAAGGCCTACGGGACCCGGTCGCTCTTCGACGGTTTGACTCTCGGGCTGTTCGAAGGCGACCAGGCCGGGCTCGTCGGGCCCAACGGCTCCGGCAAGTCCACCCTCCTGAAGATTCTGGCCGGCGACACGCCGCCCGACCGCGGCGCGCGCTCGCTGCGCAGCGGCGTCCGTGTCGGCTATGTCTCCCAAGACCCCGTGTTCCCCGCCGGACGAACCGTCGACGACGTCGTGATGGCCGCGTTGATCGGTGTAGAGGAGGAGGACCGGCCCGGGCGCCTCGCGCACGCGCTCGGCCGCGCCGGCTTCGCGGACGGGCGCGCGAGCGTCGACACCCTGTCGGGGGGCTGGAAGAAGCGGCTCGCGATCGCGTGCGAGCTGGCGGCCGCGCCCGATATCCTCCTGATGGACGAGCCCACCAATCATCTCGACGTGGACGGGATCCTGTGGCTCGAAGATCTCCTGACGGAGCGGGCCCGGGCCTTCCTGGTGGTGAGCCACGATCGCTACTTCCTCGAGCACGTCGCGACGCGCATGCTCGAGCTCAGCCGCGTCTATCCCGACGGTCTGTTCGAGGCCGAGGGGTGCTACAGCGAGTTCCTGGCGCGCCGGGACGAGTTCCTGCGCGGCCAGGCGGCCTATCAGGACGCGCTCGCCAACACCGTGCGGCGCGAGATCGCGTGGCTCCGCCGCGGCGCCAAGGCGCGCTCCACGAAAGCGAAGGGCCGCATCAAGCAGGCCGAGCGCCTCATCGACGAGCTGGAGGACGTTCGCGCGCGCGGCCCGGCGGCGACGGCCGGGATCGACTTCACCTCGTCGCAGCGCCGGACCCGCCGGCTCCTGGTCGCGCGCGGGCTCGGCGCTTCCCGTGGTGGCCGGCGGCTCGTCAGCGATCTCGACCTGGTCGTCACGCTCGGCACGCGTGTCGGGCTGATCGGCCCCAACGGCAGCGGCAAGACGACCCTGCTTGAGGTGCTCGCGGGTATCGTGTCGCCCGACGCGGGCGCGATCGAGCGGGCCGACGACCTGCGCATCGTGCGATTCGAGCAGGAGCGCGCCGGCCTCGATCCCGCGCAGAGCCTGCGCCGGGCGCTGGCGCCCGAGGGCGACGTCGTCACGTGGCGGGGCCGTAGCGTCCACGTCGCCGCGTGGGCCAAGCGCTTCCTGTTCCGCCCCGACCAGCTCGATGTGCCGGTCGGCCATCTGTCGGGCGGCGAGCAAGCCCGCATCCTGATCGCGCGGCTGATGCGCGAGCCGGCCGACCTGCTGATCCTCGACGAGCCCACCAACGACCTCGACATCCCGACGCTCGAGGTGCTCGAGGACAGCCTGGCGGAATTCGACGGCGCGCTCGTCCTGGTCACGCACGACCGCTTCATGCTCGAGCGCGTCTCGACGACCATCGTCGCCCTCGACGGTCGGGGCGGCGCGGCGACGTTCGCCGACTACGCGCAGTGGGAAGCGTCGCGCGCCGCCGCCGAGCCGACTCCGCGAACGCCGCTCGAGACGCGCGCCGCCGAGACACCGCGCCCGCGGGCCAAGCGGCTGGGTTATCGCGAGCAGCGCGAGTGGGAGGGCATGGAGCAGGCGATTCTCGACGCCGAGCGCGCCGTCGCGGCGGCCCAGCGCGACCTCGACGATCCGGCGATCGTGTCCGATCCCACGGCGCTGCAGCAGCGGTACGCCGCGCTCGAGGCCGCGCGCGCCGACGTCGACCGGCTGTACGCGCGCTGGGCGGAGCTGGACGCCAAGCAGGCTTGAGTCGGAATCCTCGTCGGGTTCCCTGGTAGCGTGACACATGGGACCGATCCGCGCCGGCTCATTGCGGTGGGCGGTCCTGGCCGGCGTGATCGCGCTGGCGTCTGCCGTGCCTCTCGCATTCGCGCAAGAGCCCGCCGGCTCTGGCTCCACGCGAGAGCCTGCGGGAGCTGCGCAAGAGCCCGCGCGCTCCGAGAAGCTCTACTGGGAGACCGGAACGTGGTTCCCGACGCGGACCCGATCTCGAACCTTAACGAGAACGCCGCGATTCGCGGCCTGCTCCTGGGCACGAGCTACGAGCTCGGGGACGACTATCGGGGGATCTGGGGCCTCTTCGGCATCTTCGACTACCGCTCGCCGCAGGTCTTCCGGATCTCGACGACGGCGCTCGGGCTCGGCACCGTCGGCCAGTGGTGGCTCACACGCCAGATCGCGCTGCAGGGCACCGTCCTCGGCGGCGTCGGATTCGGTGCCTCCGGCACCGTCGGCGACAAGGCGGAGCGTGACTACCACTACGGGGTCGTTCCAGAGGTACTGCTCGGCTTGCGCGCGATCTTCGACGAATGGGTCATGGTCGACGCGACGGGCCGCACGTACTTCGTGGCCGGCAAGGGCGCGGGCGGCGGGATCAGCACCAGCGACATCGGCAGCGAGATCATCAATCGCGTCAATCTCGGGCGCACCGTGCGCGTCTGGGGGCCTCACGGGATCGGCGTGCAGTATCTGGTCTCGACCCGCGACACGAGCGTGCAGGGCTTGGGGATCGTCACCAGCGGGTCGAGACCGTCAACCTCACCTACAACTTCCTGGGCCACACGCGGTTCGGCGCCGTCGAGTGGCGCCCCGAGGTGATCGCCAGCCGCTGAGCCGCCGGGCCGGTCACGCGACGCCTTCCTCCGCCACGCGCGAGGCGGCGCGCTCGGTCGCCGCCGCGGTGGCCGCCGTCGACGGCTCCATCCGGACGCGCCGCATGAGCGGAAGGAACAGGGGCACCGCGGCGAACATCACCGCGAGCAGCCAGAAGTCGTCCGCGAACGCCAGGAGCTGGGCCTGCGTCACCGTCTCGCGATAGAGCATCACGATCGCCTGGCGCTCGGCGGTGAAGGCGTCGCTGCCGCGGGTCACGAAGTGACTCGCCCACTGCGCCAGGCGCTCCCGCGTCGCCGGGTCCCATGCGGTGACGTGGCTCACGAGCGTGGTCTGGTGGATCTGGCTCCGCTGCGCCAGCAGGGTCGTGACGACCGCGATGCCGACGCTGCCGCCGACGTTGCGCGACATCCCGTAGACGGCGGTGGCGTTGACGAGCTTGTCGCGCCGGATGGTGGCGAGGGTCAAGGTCGAGAGCGGCACGAAGACGAAGCCGAGCGCGAAGCCCTGGATGAAGCGTGGCAGCGCGAGGGCCCAGTAGTCCATCCCCAGGGTCAGCGAGGTCATCATGTAGAGGCTGACCGCGTTCAGCAGGCAGCCGAAGCCCAGCATCATGCGCTGGTCGACGCGCGTCACGATCCCGGAGGCGAACAGCGAGAAAATGTTGCCGAGCCCGCCCGGCGCCAGCACGAGGCCCGATGTCCACGCGTCGTAGCCGAGCAGTTTCTGCGTGAAGACCGCCACCAGCAGCATGCCCGAGAAGGTTCCGAAGCCTACGATCATGCTCAGGATGGCGCCGGTCGCGAAGTTCCGGTCGGCGAACACGGTGAGGTCGAGGATCGGCTCGCGGGCCGTCAGCTCGCGGATCAGGAAACCGGCGAGCGCACCGATGGCGACGACGGTCAGCGCGACGATCGTTCGCGAGGCGAACCAGTCCTCGCGCTCGCCGCGGTCGAGGACGAGCTGCAGGCACCCGAAGCCGGCCACCATCAGCGCGAGCCCCCACCAGTCGATCCGCGCGTGGCGTCGCAGATACGGCGGGTCGAACAGGAAGACGCTCGCCAGGAAGAAGCCGAGGATGCCGACGGGCAGGTTGATGTAGAAGATCCAGCGCCACGACCACTCGTCGGCGAGATACCCGCCGACGGTCGGCCCCAGGATCGGGCCCAGAATGAAGCCGACCCCCCAGACCGCCATGGCGAGGCCGCGCTGGTGAAACGGGAAGATCTCCCAGAGGATCGCCTGCGAGAGCGGAATGATCGGCCCGCCGCCGAGGCCCTGGAAGATCCGCGCCACGATCAACGTGGTCAGGTCGGGGGCGGCGCCCGAGATGAACGAGCTGATCACGAACAGAGTCGCGCAGATCAGGAAGAATCGCCGGCGCCCGAAGAGGCCGGTCAGCCACCCGGTGGCCGGGATGATCACGGCGTTGGCCGCGAGGTAGGAGGTGATCACCCACGACACCTCGTCCAACCCCGCCGACAGCGATCCCTGCAGGTGCGGCAGGATGACGTTGGTCACGCTGGTGTCGAGTATCTGCATGAAGGCGACCACCATGACCGTCATGGTGATGGCCCACTTCTGGGCCGAGGAGATCGGGGGCGCTTCCGGTGCCGGGGACGTCATTGGCCTCCAGGCGCTTCGCTCGGCGCGAGCGTGGATCAGGCTAGTCGATAGACCCGTCTCGCGGTGCCGCTGAAGAGCGCGAGCTTGTCGGCGCGGCGATGCGCTTGAACGCGTTCCAGAGCGCGGCGTACCCGATCCCCATCTTCTCCACAGGGAAATTGCTCTCGAACATGCACCGCGAGGGTCCGAAGCGCTCGATGCAGAATTCAATGTACGGCCGCCAGTGGTCGGCCAGGTCGCTCGACGAGGGCGGGGCCGGGCGCGCGCCGTAGTCGTACGCGGCCAGCCGCATCATCATGCCACCGAGCTTCATGACCACGTTCGGGCAGCGCGCCAGCTCGGTGATCCCCGCCTTCCACACGGCGAACACCTCGTCGCGCTCGCCGGTGTAGGGGCCGTAGCCCAGCGGCCCGCCGCAGTGCCCCACGATGATGTTGGCCGCCGGGAAGGCGCGCGCGAGGTCGATCGCGTCGGCGAGCTGTGGGTGGAACACCCACGCGTCGAGGGATAGGCCGAGCGCCGTCAGGCGCGCCAGGCCCGCACGGAAATCGGGCTGCTTCATCAGCTGCGGGCCCCCGGCGACGGCGCTGTTGCCGATCACGTCGCTCGCGTCCCAGGCCGCGGAGTGGCGGACGCCGCGGAACCGGCCGCCGCCGGCGCGGATCAACGCCTCGAGCACGGGCTCGACCCGGTCGCCCAAGGTGAGATCGGCGAAGCCGACGATGCCCGCGGCGACGCGGGTCGGGCCGTACTGGCCGCTCTCGCTCATGGCCGCGATGCCGGCGACGAACTCGGTCTCGCCCACGGGCCGCAACTCGACCGGGCCGGACGCGCGGTACATCGCGTGGCACTCCAGGAACACCGTCGCGACGACGTTGTGGCCGGTGCCGAGATCGGCGAGCAGCTCGTGCAGCAAGTAGCGGTGGTCGGGCCGCTCCCACAGGTGATGGTGCGTGTCGACGATTGGCAGCTCGGGCTCGAGGATCGGCTCGCGCGGCGCCCGGACGAGCCACGCCGCGTCCGGCGGGCGGATCCTTCCAAAGCGCGTCGGCGATCCGGCGTGGCCCATGCTAGAACGTGTGGTGGCCGGTGCCCCGACCGTGCGCGTGACCGCGGCGCGAGAAGCCGCTCGACGGAGGCACCGAGAAACCGCAGGCGGTGGAGCGGACCGGATAGCGCACGTCGGGTCAGCCCCGACCGGCATCGCGCGCGACCCGGAGTGAATCCTCGAGCGCGTCGAGGTCCCTGACGGGGACCGCGGCGACGGTCACCGGCGTCCCGGCTTGGGTGGCGAGCGCGGCGGCGAGGTCGGCGCACGCCTGTCGCGCCGCCGTGGGCAGGTCGACGTCGGTCACGAGCACGAGCCGGCCGGCGATGCCCTCGTCGAGCGGCCGCTGATCGTCGGTCACCGCGCGCGATCATAGCATCTCCGTCGTTCCGGGGGCGCGCTCCGACGGCGCGGCGCGCTCGTGTACACTGTCCGGACGGAGGATTCCCACGTGGCGCTGGCCATCGAGCCGATCACGCGGCCGTTCGACGCCGTGATCGAGCTGCCGGGATCGAAGAGCTACTCGAACCGAGCACTGCTCGTCGCCGCGCTCGCGCGCGGACGCTCCGAGATCACGCGCGCGCTGTTCTCGGACGACACGCGCTACATGCACCGGGCGCTCGAAGCGCTCGGCGTGCGCGTGGAGGCCGACGAGCGCGCGGAGTCGTTCGCCGTCGACGGCGTCGACGGCCGGTTCCCGGCTTCGCACGCCGAGCTGGAGATCGGCAACGCCGGAACCGCCGCGCGCTTCCTGACGGCGGCGGTGGCGCTCGGCCGCGGCACGTTCGTGATCGACGGCTCGTCGGCGATGCGCAAGCGACCGATCCAGCCGCTGCTCGACGGCCTCAAGGCGCTCGGCGTCGATGCCGAGAGCCGCGAGGGCACCGGCTGCCCCCCGGTGGTCGTGCGCGCGCGCGGCATCGCGGGGGGCCGCGCGCGGGTGCGCGGGGACGTCTCGAGCCAGTTTCTGAGCGCCCTGCTGATGGCCGCGCCGTACGCCGCCCGCGACGTCGAAATCGAGATCGAGGGCGATCTGGTCTCGGCGCCGTACGTGACCATGACGCTGTCCACGATGGCCGAGTTCGGCGTGCGCGCCGAGCGCGACGGCGATCGGCGCTTCCGCGTGGCGGCCGGCCAGCACTACGCGGCGCGCCGCTACGCGGTCGAGCCCGACGCCTCCGGCGCGTCGTACTTCTTCGCCGCGGCCGCCGTCACCGGCAGCCACGTCGTCGTGCCGCGGCTCGGCGCCCGCTCGGCCCAGGGCGATCTCGGACTGCTCGACGTACTCGCGCGCATGGGCTGCGAGGTGACGATCGAGGCCGACGCGATCGCGGTGCAGGGGCCCGCGCGGCTGCGCGCGGTCGACGCCGACTTCACGCGCATGGGCGACGTCGCGACGACCTTGATGGCGATCGCGCCGTTCGCCGACGGTCCCGTGACGGTCGGCGGCATCGCGCAGACCCACTACGAGGAAAGCGACCGCCCCGTCGCCGCCGCCACGGAGCTCCGGCGCATGGGGCTCTCCGTCGAGAGCACGTGGGACTCGGTGACGGTCCACCCGGGTACGCCGCGGCCGTGCGAGGTGCAGACCCACGACGACCACCGGATCGCGATGAGCTTCGCGGTGACGGGCCTGCGCGCGCCCGGGATCGCCATCGCCAATCCCGAATGCGTGTCGAAGACGTTCCCGGAGTTCTTCGAGGCGCTGCGGGGCCTGACCAAGCCGAGGTGACCGTGATCAACGTCTACGCGCTCTGCACCGGCTACATCGAGCTCGACCGCGCCAGCATGGTGTCTGACCTCACGCCGGGCCAGCCCTGGACCGTGCCGGTGACGAGCTTCCTGGTGAGCCATCCGCGCGGCAAGCTCCTGTTCGACACCGGCGTGCATTGCCAGGCGCGCCTCGATCCGCTCGGGCGTCTCGGTCCCGAGCGGATCAAGCGCTTGACGGTCAAGTCACGGGAGGGTGACGACGCCGTGCCCCAGCTCGCCCGGCTCGGCCTCAAGCCCGACGACGTCCGCTTCGTGGCGAATTCACACTTGCATTTCGACCACTGCGGCGGCAACGAGTTCTTCCCGCGGTCGACCTTCCTGGTGCAGCGCGCCGAGCTCGAGGCGGCGCGCCGCCCAGGCTTCGTGCCGAGCTACAGCCCGAGCCCGATCGACTTCGACCACCCGCTCGACTACCGGATGCTCGACGGCGAGCACGACGTGTTCGGCGACGGCAGCGTGGTGCTGCTGCCGACGTACGGGCACACGCCCGGCCACCAGTCGCTGCTCGTGCGCGCCGGCAAACAGTCCCAGATCGTCTGCGCGTCCGACGCGTGCTACACGCGGGAGAACATGGACCGTGACGTGCTGCCGAAGATCCTCTGGAACCCGGCGGTCATGCTCGAGTCGCTGGCCGCGCTGCGCCGCCTCCGCGACCAGGCCGGCGCCACGATGTTCTACGGCCACGACCCCGCGCAGTGGGAGACGATTCCGCGGGCTCCGGCGCCGGTGATCTGAGGGCCGAGCGCGATGCGATTCGGGCTCTTCTATCAGGCCTCGGAAGCGGTCGGCCAGACGCACGCCGACCGCTACGCCGAGATGCTCGAGCTGATCGCGCTCGGCGACACGCTCGGCTTCGACGTGGCGTGGCTGGCGGAGCTCCACTTCGGCGGCGCGTTCTCGTTGCTGGCCAGCCCGCTCATGGTCGTGCCGGTGGTCGCGCAGCGCACCCGGCGGATCCGCATCGGGACCGCCGTCACCCTGCTGCCGCTCCACCATCCGCTGAGCTGCGCGGAGCAGGCGGCGACGGCCGACGTGCTGTCCGGCGGCCGGCTCGAATTCGGCGTGGGCCGGGGCTCGATCCCGAGCCAGTTCCACGGTTTTCGCGTGCCGGTGTCCGAGAACCGCGCGCGCTTCGACGAGACGCTCGAGATCATCCGCCTCGCGTGGACCCGCGAGCGGTTCGGCTACCGCGGCGCGTTCTACCAGGTCGAGGACGTCTCCGTGGTGCCGCGGCCGGTCCAGCGTCCGCACCCGCCGATCCGGGTCGCCGTGCACACGGCCGAGAGCTTCGCGCACATCGGTGATCTCGGTCTCGCCATCTATTCGGGGACGACCACGACGCCACTACCGCAGCTGCGCGAGTACATGGCGCTCTATCGCGCCCATCTGGCCGCGGCGGGCCACGCGTGGCAGAACGATCAGATGGCGTTGATGCTGCCGGTGCACGTCGGTACCACGTCCGGGGCCGCGCGGGAAGCGATGCGCCCGGGCGTGCTCAAGTACTACCGGAACCTCGAGGTGATCTTCTCGCAGCTCCCGGACTCGTACGCCGAGCACCTGCCGCGCCTGAAGACGATCAGGGACACCATCGCGAATCTCCCGTACGAGAAGTTCTGCCGAGATCAGGGCGTGTTCGGCGACGCCGCCGAGGTGGTGGATCGGCTGCAGGCTGCGCGGGACGAGTTCGGGCTCTCGCAGATCATCTGCTGGTTCGACCAGGGCGCGATGCTGCCACGCGCCGAGGTGGAGCGCGCGATGCGGCGCTTCACCGACGAGGTCATGCCGAAGCTCCGCTGAGTGGGTGCCGGTCCGCGAGCAAGGAGAACAGGGTTGGCCAAGAGCGTGGTGACGCCCGAGCGGTTCGCCCGAGGGATGACGTTCGATCAGTACGTGAAGTACACCGGGAGCCCCGAGAACCTCGCGCGCGAGGCGTTCGGGAGCTACTACCCCGACGGCGGGGCGATCGGCACCGCCCGGCGGGACAACAGCGCCGTGTTCCGCGAGCGCTACGCGCGGGTGCGCCTCACCGACCAGCAGGTCGCCGCCATCAAGTGGCTCGCCGCGCAGCCGGACGGGCCCGCGAATATTCTCGTCGTGTCGGAGGACTGGTCGTCCGACTGCCGGCGCGACGTCCCGATGCTGACGCGGCTGGCCGAGGCGGGCGGGCTCGAGCTCCGGATCTTCAACCGCGACGGCAAGAAGATTCTCGGCACGCGGCGTCCGGATCCCGCCGCCTATCCCGACAGCAACCACGACATCATGCTCGAGTTCCTCAACGCCAAGAACGGCGGCGAGTGGGCCTCGGTGCCGGTCGTGGTGGTCTACACGAAGGACTTCGGCGAGCTGCATCGGTACATCGAATACCCGGCCATCTATCACAAGGACCACATCCGCGGATACATGCAGTCGGCCCGCGCCGGCGAGAGCCAGGCGCAGACCCGGGAGCGCGGCCAGCGCGAGTTCGTCGCGCTGCAGGCGTCGCCGTTCTTCGACGTGTGGGCGTCGGCCGGGATCGACGAGATCCTCGCCGCGCTCTACGAGAAGCTGACGGTGAAGTCATAGCCCGTTGCCGCCAACGGCATGACCCAGGCGGCATCAGGCTCCAGGGACTACACCTTCCAGCAGAGCTGACTCGGCGCCGGCAGGTCTCAGCTCTGGCGCGCGGCCACGACCAGAAACCCGTCCACCGGCCGTTTGAGCTCCAGGCGAAGGTGGACCGGAGCGATCTGGCGCAGCTCGAGCCGAGCGCCCGCCAGGGCGCGACGCACGTAGGCTTCCGTGTGGCTGTAGCGGCCGTGCGGATTGATCCTGAAGCCCTGCGGTGCTTCGTCCTCGCCGGCGCGCTCGAGGGTGAACACCAGGTGGCCACCGGGACGTAGCCCCCGCTCTGCGGCCGCCATCGCCTCCGTCAGGTCGCCGAAGTAGACGAGGGTGTCGGCCGACACCACCAGATCCCAGGCCGCCGGTGCGGCTCCCACGAAGGCCGTCAGCTCACCGAGGATCAACTCGTCGTAGAGCTTTCGCATCCCGGCCCGTTTGAGCATCTCGAGCGAGAGGTCGACACCGACCAGGCGCCGGGCGAACGGCCTGAAGTGCTCCGCGCAGAGTCCGGTCCCGCAGCCCGCGTCGAGGATCGCAAGGCGGGCCTCGGGCGGTCCCATCACGTCGGCCGCGGCCTGCGCGACGAGCGCCGGTGCGCGATACTGCAGCTTCTCGAGGACCTGGTCGAAGCTGTCGGCGAAGCTCTCGAAGATCGTCCGCACGCACGCGTCCGAGGCGCGCGCGGGCACCTCGCGTCCCGTGCACGCCGCCAGCAGGTGCGCCGCGACGGGATTGTCGGGCTCGAGGGACAGCCACTTCCGGTAGACCTCCGCCGCTTCGTCGATGCGTCCCCACCCGTAGAGCGCCGATCCGAGGCGGCGATAGGAATCGAAGTGGAACGGCCGCAGCAGCACCGCCTGCCGGTACGCGGTGAGCGCTTCCGCCATGCGATCCAGCGCCTCGAGCGCCTTGCCGAGATTGAGGTGCGCGTCGGCCATGTCGGGGCGGAGCGCGATGGCCCGCTCGTAGAACGCCACCGCTTCCTCGGCGCGCATCTGGTGCTGGAGCACGTTGCCGAGGTTGTTGTGGGCGTCGGCGAGGTCGGGCGCGAGCTCGATCGCCCGCTCGTAGCATTTCGCGGCTTCCTCGGCGCGCTTCTGATGCTGGAGCACGTTCCCGAGGTTGTTGTAAGCGTCCGCGTAGTCGGGCGCGAGCGCGACCGCCCGGCGAATCAAGGTCTCCGCCTCCGCCGGCCGCCCGAGCCGGAACGCGACGACACCGCGGAAGTTCGACGCGTCGGGATAGTCGGGAGCCAGCGCCAGGATGCGGCGGTAGAGCTCGTCGGCGGCCTCCAGGCGATTGTCCTGCTCCAGCTCGCGGGCGTACGCCATGGCCTCGGGGAGCCCGAGCTCTTTCTTCGCCGGCGCGGCCCCGTCCTCATTCGTCGCCATGGCCGAGATTCTAGCGCGGCCACTTGACTCCGCGCCCCGATCGGGCGAGCCTCGCGTGGGGCCCGAGGCCATCGGGCGCCCACGGAGGGCGTCATGAGCGAGCGAGAGCTGACGTACGGCGAGGCGGTCAAAGAGGCGATCGCGGAGGAAATGCGGCGCGACCCGCGCGTGTTCCTCATCGGCGAAGACGTGGCGGAGGCGGGGCATCCCTTCAAGACGCTCACCGGGCTCGTGCAGGAGTTCGGCACCCAGCGGATCATCGACACGCCGATCTCGGAACCCGGCTACGCCGGCATCGGCGTCGGCGCGGCGATGACGGGCATGCGGCCGGTCGTCGACGTGATGTTCGGCGACTTCATCACCCTGACCATGGACCAGATGGTCAACCAGGCCGCCAAGGCGCACTACATGTCGGGCGGCAAGATCAAGGTGCCCATCGTCTTTCGCACGACGCTCGGGGCCACGCGCCGCTCGGCCGCCCAGCACTCGCAGTCGCTTCATGCCTGGGTCAGTCATATCCCCGGCCTCAAGGTCGCGCTGCCCTCCGGCCCCTACGAGGCCAAGGGCCTGATGAAGACGGCCATCCGCGACGACAGCCCGGTCGTCATCTTCGAGGACAAGATGATGTACCGGGTCAAGGGGCCGGTACCCGCCGAGGATTACACGATCCCGTTCGGCGTCGCCGAGGTGAAGCGCGTCGGGACGGACATCACGATCGTCGCCACCAGCAGCATGGTGGCGGTCGCCCTGGGCGCCGCCAAGCTCCTGGAGGAAGCCGGGATCAGCGCCGAGGTGATCGACCCGCGCACGACGTGGCCGCTCGACAAGAAGACCCTGATCGAGTCGGCGCAGAAGACGTCGCGCGCGATCGTGGTGGACGAGGGCTACGAGCGGTACGGCGTCACCGCCGAGATCGCCTCGGTGATCGCCGAGGGCGCCTTCTACCAGCTCGACGCGCCGGTCAAGCGGATCGGCGCCATGGACGTGCCGGTGCCGTTCTCGCCGGTGCTCGAGGATCTCACGGTGCCGACGGAGAAGTCGGTCGCCGACGCGGCGAAGGCGCTCTGCCGGAAGGCCTGATGAAGATCGACGTCGACCTCTTCAGCGATACCGTCACGCGCCCCACGGGGGAGATGCGCCGCTTCATGTGCGACGCCGAGGTGGGCGACGAGCAGAAGCTCGAGGATCCGACCGTCAACGTGCTCTGCGAGATGGTCGCCGAGCTGCTCGGCAAGGAAGCCGCGGTGTTCCTGCCCTCGGGCACGATGTGCAACGAGATCGCGCTGCGCGTGCACGCGCGGCCCGGCGAAGAGGTGATCGCCCACCACACCGCGCACCCGATCCACTTCGAGACCGGCGGACCGGCGGCGCTGGCCGGCGTCAACGTGCGTGCCGTCGACGGCCCGCGCGGTCAGTTCGACGCGGCGGCGGTCGAGGCCGCCGTGCGCCCGCCTTCACGCTACGCGCCCCGGAGCCGGCTCGTCTGGGTCGAGCAGACCAGCAACCTCGGCGGCGGCTCCGTGTGGCCCCTCGAGCGCATCGAGGCGGTCACCGCGGTCGCGCGCCGCCACGGCCTGGCGACGCACATGGACGGCGCGCGCCTGATGAACGCGGTCGTCGCGAGCGGCGTCGCAGCGCGAGACTACGCGGCCACGTTCGACTCGGCGTGGATCGACTTCACCAAGGGGCTCGGCGCTCCCGTGGGCGCCGCGCTGGCGGGCTCGCGGGCGTTCATCGACGAGGCGTGGCGGTGCAAGCAGCAGATGGGCGGCGCCATGCGTCAGGCCGGGATCATCGCCGCCGGCGGCATCTGGGCGCTGCGCCACCACGTGAAGCGTCTGGCCGAGGACCACGCGAACGCGCGGCGTCTGGCCGAGGGCCTGGCCCGCTTGCCGGGCGTGAGTCTCGATCCGGGGACGATCGACACGAACATCGTCTTCTTCGAGCTGACCGGCTCGCTGACCGCACCCGCCGCGTGCGAGCGCATGCTCGCGCGGGGCGTGCGCATGGGGGCGCTCGGGGCGCGCACGATTCGCGCCGTCACCCACCTGGACGTCGACGCCGACGCGATCGAGCGGACGCTCGCCGTCGCGCGCGACGTCTTCACCGGCTGAGCCGGAAGCGATGCCGGCCAACGTCATCATGCCCGCCCTCGAGCTGGCGCAGGAGACCGGCAAGGTCGTCCACTGGCTCAAGCGCCCGGGCGAGACGGTGCGCAAGGGCGAGCCCATCGTCGAGATCGAGACCGACAAGGTCACCGTCGAGATCGAGGCGCCGGCCTCCGGCGTGCTGCGCGACGTGACCGCGAACGAGGGTGACGTGGTGCCGGTGGGGCGGACGATCGCGCTGATCGTCGCGCCCGGGGAGGTCGGGGACGCGGCCGCCGCGGCCCCGGTCATGCCGCCCGCCAGCGCCGCCGCGACCGGCGCCATCCCGGCCCCGCCGGCGGCCGGCGCCCCTCCGGCGGGCGCGGTGAAGGCGTCGCCCCTCGCTCGCCGGATCGCCGAGCAGCACGGCGTCGATCTCGGACGCATCCGGACGGCCAGCGGCCGGATCGAGAAGGCGGACGTGCTGGCCTACGTCGAGAGCCAGCGGTCGTCCGCGGTCGGCAACGGACAGGCCGGACGGCGCGTAGCGGCCTCGCCGAAGGCGCGCCGGCTCGCCGCCGAGCGTGGTCTCGACATCGCCGCGCTTCGCGGCTCGGGACCGGGCGGAGCCGTCCTGGCGGACGACGTTCCGGCGGCGGCCCGCCCGGCCGCGACCCCGCCGGCACTCTCCGCCTCGCCGCGCGCGGCCGCCCCAAGCATCGGCACCGTTTGGCGGATCATGGCCGAGCGCATGACGGCCAGCTGGACGACCGCGCCGCATTTCTATCTCGTACGCGAGGTCGACGTGAGTCGCCTGGCCTCGTGGCTCGACCAGGCGCGCAAGCAGACTGGCGCGCACGTCACCTACACGGACCTGCTGGTCAAGCTGGTCGCGGCGGCGCTTTCACGGCACCCGCGGGTGAACGCGTCCTGGCGGGACGGCGCGATCGCGCAGAACACCGACGTCAACATCGGGCTCGCGGTCGCCATCGACGACGGGCTCGTCGTGCCCGTCATCCATCGCGCCGATTCCCTGCGCCTGCCCGAGATCGCGGCCCGGCGCGCGGACGTGGTGAGCCGTGCCCAGGCCGGCAAGCTACGCCCGGCCGACATCCAGGGCGGGGGATTCACGATCAGCAACCTCGGAATGTTCGGCGTGGACGCCTTCAACGCGATCGTCAATCCCCCTCAGGCGGCCATCCTCGCTGTCGGTCGGATCGCCGACCGGGTCGTCGCGCACGCCGGCCAGCCGGCCGTGCGGCCGACGATGGTGCTGACCCTGTCCTGCGACCATCGCGCACTCGACGGCGCGCGCGCCGCCCAGTTCCTCGGGACGCTCGCCGACCTGGTGGAGGAGCCTCTGGCACTGCTCGTTTGAGAGGTGAGTCGGCTATATACTTTTAGAGCGACTCATGCGTAGCGTCCGTCTCCTCGTCATCGCCGGTCTCGTCGGTCTGGCCGCGGCGGTTCTCGTCGCCGGTCACACGGTCGCCGCGGACGAGGCAAAGCTCACCCAGCAGGAGATCGAGAAGATCGTGCGCGACTATCTCCTGCGGGAGCCCGAGGTGCTCGCGGAAGCCTTCCGGCGCCTGCAGCAGCGCCAGTCGGCGTCGGCGGCGACGAGGTCCAAGCAGGCCATCCACGACCACCGGCAGGCGCTCTTTGCGGACCAGACCTCGCCCGTCGAGGGCAACGCGCAGGGGAAGGTCACCATCGTCGAGTTCTTCGATTACCGGTGCGTCCACTGCCGCCACGTCGCGCCCACGATCGATCAGATCGTGAGCTCGAATACGTCCGTGCGCGTCGTCTACAAGAACTTTCCGGTGCTCGGGGAGCCCTCGGTCCTCGCAGCCCGAGCCGCGGTCGCTGCCCAGCAGCAGGGCGGGTGGCAGAAGCTCCATCGGGCCATGCTCGCCTTCGACGGGGACTTCACCGTCGAGGCCCTCCTGGCCCTCGGCACGTCCGTCGGGCTCGACTCCGTGAAGCTCAAGACCGACATGATGTCGCTGGAGACCGACCGGGCCCTGCAGGCCAACCTCGCGCTGGCCGCCGCCCTCGGGCTCGACGCGACGCCGAGCTTCGTGATCGGCGATCGCGTCATCCGGGGCGCTCTGGCCCCGGAAGCGTTCCAGGCCCTGGTCGACGAGGAAGCTGGCAAGCGGTAGCCTCGGTCCACCCGGCGGGCCACCTTTAGTGGCTCGCGATGGGTCTCGGGGCCGCCCGCAATACCGCTTGACGGCGCGTCTCATAAACGCCTAACATTACGTTCGAAATAGCGGTCGGCAAGGGCGCCGCCCGTTATTTCGAGACATCGCGCTCGAAGAGATAGACTCTGGTTCCAAGGGAGAGCCGATGAGTCTAGATCCCGACCTGGAAGTTCCAAGGGGCGTCCCCGCCGTTCGTCGCCGCGTTGTCAAGGTGCGTGATCACCGCGCCTCCGAGTGCCTGGATCACCTGGCCGTGGAAGAGCCGCTCGAGATCCGGCTGGGCGGCATCAACCTCAGCGTCACGATGCGAACCCCGGGCGAGGACGAAGAGCTCGTCGCGGGTTTTCTCTTCTGCGAAGGCGTCATCACCGGCGCGGACGATCTCGACGTCATCGCCCGGTACCGCGGTCCCGACGGGGATCCCGACGACGGCAACGTGATGAACGTGCTGCTGAAGGGCGACGTGCGGGTCGCGAAGGACCGCCTGCGTCGCAACTTCGTGGCCTCCTCCTCCTGCGGTCTCTGCGGCAAGGCCACGATCGACGCGATTCGCGCGACGCTCCCCCCGATACAGTCCGACTTCGTGATCTCCGTCGATCGGCTCAACCGGCTCGCGGCGGCGATGCAGGAGGCGCAGTCGACGTTCGAGAAGACGGGTGGGCTGCACGCCGCCGGGCTCTTCGGCGCCGACGGCCAGCTACGCGTGCTGCGCGAAGACATCGGCCGCCACAACGCGGTGGACAAGGTCATCGGGCACATGGTACTGGCCCGCTCTGTGCCGCTCGACCGGCACGTGCTCATGGTCAGCGGGCGCGTGAGCTTCGAGATCATGCAGAAAACCCTGGCCGCGCGGATCCCGGTGATCGCCGCGGTCTCGGCACCGTCCAGCATGGCCGTCCAGATGGCGCTCACCGCCGACATGACCCTGATCGGGTTCGTGCGGAACGGCGGGTTCAATCTCTATTCGGGTGCTCATCGCGTGACGCCGAGCGTCACGGAACTTGTGTGACGTTGAAGACGTTCTCTATCGGCAATACCAACGCCGCAATCGCTTGGTAGAAGGAGCGCCAACATGTCCCAGCTGACTCGAAGGGATTTCGTCAAGCTCGGCGCCGTCGGTGCCGGCGCGCTGGGCTCCACCCCCCTGGGCTTCGACCTCGCCGAGGCCGTCCAGGTCAAGCAGGACCTCCGGATCGAGGGCGCGAAGGAAGTGCACTCGCTCTGCCCGTATTGCGCGGTCGGGTGCTCGCTCATCGCGTTCACCAAGGAGGACGGCAAGGGCCACACGCAGCTCCTGCAGATCGAGGGCGACCCCGACAGCCCGGTCAACGAGGGCCGGCTTTGCCCGAAGGGCGCCACGGCGATGCAGCTCGCCATCTCGAGCCGGCGCGTCGACAAGCCCCTCTACCGAGCGCCGGGCAGCGACAAATGGCAGGAGATCTCCTGGGACGAGATGCTGGACAAGCTCGCCCAGCGCATCAAGGAGTCGCGCGACGCGACGTTCGTCACGCAGGACGCCAAGGGCAACACCGTCAACCGTTGCGAAGGCATCGCGTTCGCCGGCGGCGCCACCTTCAGCAGCGAAGAAGGCTATTTCGCCGCCAAGCTCATGCGCACCCTGGGGGTGGTGCACATCGAGCAGCAGGCCCGAGTCTGACACGGCCCCACGGTCGTCAGTCTGGCGGCCACATTCGGAAGGGGCGCGATGACGAATCACTGGCGTGATATCCAGCACGCCGATGTGATCATGATCAACGGAGCGAATCCGGCCGAGGCTCATCCGGTCGGCTTCCAGTGGTTCCTGAAGGCGAAGCTCGATCCGCGACGCGGCATCGGCCGCGGCGGCGGCGCCAAGATGATCCACATGGATCCGCGGTTCACGCGGACCTCGGCGGTGTCGGACGTGTACGCGCGGATCCGGACCGGCACCGACACCGCCTTCTTCGGCGGTCTGATCAACTACGTCCTCGAGAAGAACCTGATCCATCACGAGTACGTGAAGCACTACACGAACGCGTCCTTCATCGTGAAGCAGGGGTTCGGCTTCAGCGAAGGGCTGTTCAACGGCTACGACCCAGTCAAGCGAACCTACGACACCGCGACGTGGGGCTACGAGGTGGACGCGCCGGCTCAGGCGGCGTTCGAGCGGGCCCAGAAGGAAGTCGTCGCCACGGGGCCTGTCCACGCCAGCGCCGGCGTGGCGCTCGCCAAGCGCGACACGCAGCTCGAGCACCCGCGCTCGGTCTTCCAGCTCCTGCGCAAGCACTATTCCCGCTACACGCCCGACATGGTCGCCTCGATTACCGGCATCCCGCAGGAGCAGTTCCTGGAGATCGCCAAAATCGTGGGCGAGACTGGCAAGCCCGACAAAGTGATGACGGTCGTCTACGCGGTGGGGCTCACGCAACACACCACCGGCGGCCAGCTCATTCGCACGGCTGCCGTGCTCCAGCTCCTGCTCGGCAACATGGGGCGCCCGGGCGGCGGCATGAACGCCGAGCGCGGTCACGCCAACATCCAGGGCAACACCGACAACGCGATCTCGTGGGAGATCCTGCCCGGCTATCTCCGCATCCCGGCGCCGGGCCAGAAGAACCTCGACGACTACGTCACCCAGAGCGCGCCCAAGAAGTTCGACGCGAACTCCTGGAACTTCTTCGGCACGAATTACCGGAAGTTCATGGTCAGCCTGCTCAAGACCTGGTACGGCGACGCGGCGACGGACAAGAACGAGTTCGCGTTCGAGTTCATCCCCAAGCCCGCCACCAACTCGTCGTGGATCTCGATCTACGACCAGGCGCTCAAGAAGAAGATGGAAGGCCTCATCCTGTCGGGCATGACGGCGACCAGCATCGGTCCCGACGCCAACCAGGTGATGCAGGCACTGGCCAACCTCAAGTGGCTGGCGGTGATGGACCCGTTGCCGACGACCAGCTCGGAGTTCTGGCGGCGGCCGGGCGCGGACCCCAAGACGATCCAGACCGAAGTCTTCATGATCCCCAGCACGCACTGGATCGAGAAGGACGGCTCGTTCGTGAACAGCGGCCGCTGGATGCAGTGGAAAGAGGCGGCGGTGCCGCCGGAGGGCGCGCGCCACGACCACTGGGTCCTGGCCGACGTGTTCCAGCGCGTGAAGAAGCTTTACGCGCAGCAGGGCGGCAAGTTCCCCGCGCCGCTGAACGCGCTGACGCTGACCTACAAGAACCCGATCAAGCCCGATCTCGACGAGATCTGCCAGGAGATCAACGGCTTCGATCTGACGACGGGGAAGCGGCTCGATACCTTCGGCAAGCTGAAGGACGACGGGACGACCACCGCGGGTAACTGGATCTACTGCGGCTCGTACCCGGAGGCCGGCAACCTCTCCAAGCGTCGTGCCGGCGTGCAGGATCCCAAGAAGAACGATCCCACCGGCATGGGTTTCTATCACGGCTGGGCATGGAGCTGGCCGCTCAACCGTCGCGTCATGTACAATCGCGCCTCGGCCGATCTCAACGGCAAGGCGTGGGATCCGACGCGGCCCGGCATCGAGTGGGACGCGGCGGACAAGAAGTGGAAGGGCGACGTGCCTGACTATCCGCCGACGATGGACCCGAAGGATCCCAAGCGCTGGGGCCCGTTCATCATGAACGGCGAGGGCGTCGGTCGGCTCTTCTCGAACTCGATGCTCGACGGGCCGCTCCCCGAGCACTACGAGCCGGTCGAGTCGCCGGTCGAGAACCCGCTGCATCCCAAGCAGTCGGAGTCCCCGGTCGTGTTCCTCTACGACAAACAGGGCGGTCGTGAGAATCGGTTCGGCACGGCCAAGGACTACCCCTACATCGCGACCAGCTATCGGCTGACCGAGCACGAGCACTACGTCACGCAGCACGTGCCGGCGCTGGTGGGGCTCCAGCCCAAGCCGTTCGTCGAGGTGCCCGAGGAAGTCGCGAAGGAGAAGGGCATCAAGACCGGCGATCGAGTCCGCGTCACCTCCAAGCGCGGCAAGCTGGAGGTGCTCGCGGTCGTGACGAAACGTCTGGGTGGGCTCGAGGTGAACGGCAAGAGGGTCTATCACATCGGGATCCCCATCCACTGGGGCTACGTCGGAATCGCGGCCGACCGGGACCCGACCAAGGGCGCCAACTGGCTCGCGAACGCGTTGACACCGTTCGTGGGCGACGCCAACGCGCGGACGCCGGAGTTCAAGGCGTTCCTGGTGAACATCGAGAAGATCGGATGAACGAGGGCGCCGTCGCCACGCTCGGCACGGAGGCCTGGGCCCGGCGCCGACACCGGGCCCGGCAGCTCCTCGAGGGCCATGCGTTCGCCAGAGGTGTGCTGCAGCTCTACGAGGCGCTGCTGGACGTGCAGGAACCGGCGTTCGTGAAGGCGAGGGACGATCGACCCGAGCCGGCTCGCGTCGCCGTCTACGCGGCAGCGCGGGTCATGGGCGACGTCGGCGAGGCCACGATCGCGGCCGGTCCCCCCTCGCTGGCGGCGGCTGTACGCGACCGGCTTCGCGACGGCGACGGGGCCGGTCTCGTCGGGCGCTGGCTCGCGGGCGAGCGACAGGAGCCGGTCGACGAATATCTGGCGCGGGCCGCGGCCGCGCCCGTGCTCGAAGCGCTCGGGCCCGTGGCCGGCGACGCCTGCTCGGGGCGCCCGGCCGACGGCGGCTGCCCCCGCTGCGGCGGCCTGCCGCAGCTCTCGTACCTGACCGACGCGGGCGAGGCCCTGGTCAGCGGACCCCGAATGCTCCTGTGCTGCCGCTGCGGCGACAGCTGGGTCCATCAACGGATGACGTGCGCCGGCTGCGGCGAGCAGTCCACGAGCAAGCTGCCGATCTTCGCCGACGCCGCGCGCTTGCCGCATCTGCGCGCCGACGCGTGCGAGACGTGTCGGCGCTACCTGATCTCGATCGACCTTCGCAAGGACCCGCATGCGGTGCCGGTCGTCGACGAGCTCATCGCGCTCCCGCTCGATCTCTACGTCAAGGAGCGCGGCTACACCAAGATCGTGCCCAATCTGATGGCGATCGGATAGGAGAACCAACCATGGCGCGAACGGTCGGCTTCTTCACCGACACGACGCTCTGTATCGGCTGCAAGGCCTGCGAGGTGGCGTGCAAGGAGTGGAATCAGCTTCCCGGACACGCGCCCGAGTTCGGCGACGGCTACGACAACACGACCCAGCTCGACGAGCAGAACTGGCGCCACGTGCAGTTCCACGAGCGGACCACCGCCAAGGGCGGCGTCGCCTGGAGCATGATGAGCGACGTCTGCAAGCACTGCGCGCTGGCGAGCTGCATGGAGGTGTGCCCGACCAACGCCATCATCCGGACGGAGTTCGACACCGTCTACATCCAGCCGAACGTGTGCAACGGCTGCCGCGACTGCATCGCGGCCTGTCCGTACCACGTCATCGGCTTCGACGAGGCCAGCGGGCTGGCCCGCAAGTGCACCTTCTGCTACGACCGGCTGCAGGCCAACCTGACGCCCGCGTGCGCCAAGGCGTGCCCGACCGAGTCGATCAAGTTCGGCGATCTGACCACGATGAAGGAGGTCGCCGGCGCGCGCCTGAACCAGCTGCGCGGCCAGGGGATGTCGGAGGCGCGCCTGTACGGCGACACGGAGTACGGCGGGCTGCACGCGCTCTTTTTGCTGACCGACAAGCCGGAAGTCTACGGTCTGCCGCCGACCGAGAGCGCCGTGCTGCCGAGCCGGAACAACGCGCGCGGCTACCTCGGAACGCTGGTGACGGCGGCGCTGGGCGTGGTCGGCGCCGTCTTCGCGTTCCGCGAGCGGGGCGGGAAGGAGTAGCGCGATGATCGAGCACTTCGTCACGCCGCCGCAGTGGGAGTGGTACATCGTCTGGTATTTCTTCCTGGGCGGCATCGCGGGTGGCGTCTACGCGCTCGGCGCGATCCTGCGCCTGATGGGCGACGAGCGCGACGCGCCCGTCGCGCGGCTCGCCTTCTTGCTGAGTCTGCCGGTCCTGGCCGTCTGCCCGGTCTTGCTGACGCTCGATCTCGGCCGGCCGCTCCGCTTCTGGCACATGATGATCGACAGCCGCACCTTCGGCCTCAACTTCAAGTACTGGTCGCCGATGTCCGTCGGCGTCTGGGTGCTCCTGATCTTCAGCGTGTTCGCGTTCGTCTCCTTCCTCGAAGCGCTGGCGAGCCTCCGGAGCGGCCGGCCGCCGTTTCTCAGGGGCGGCCTCGCCCGTGCATTCGTGACCGTCGGCGCCGTCTTCGGGCTCTTCCTGGCGGGGTACACCGGAGTGCTGCTCAGCGTCAGCAACCAGCCGATCTGGAGCGATACGTGGGCGCTCGGGGCGCTGTTCCTGGCGTCGGGCCTCAGCGTGGCGGCCGCCACCTTGAGTCTCGTGACGCGTCTGGGTCGCCACGAGCAGAGCAGCGAGGCGAAGCTCACGCGCGCTGATCGCTACTTCATCATTCTCGAGCTGGCGCTCCTCGTCGTCTTCTTCGTGAGCCTCGGCGCCGCCGGCTCTCGGTTCCTGGCGCCCCGGTGGGTGGCTCTCTGGGTGGCCGTGCTGATCGGCACCCTGGTGCCGCTCGCGCTCCATTTGTCCACCCAGCGCCGCGTTCCCGCCATGCTCGCGGCCGTCCTGACCCTGGTGGGTGGGCTGGCCCTGCGCATGGTCGTGGTCTTCGGGGCGCAGATGTAGGTGGGCGCGTAGCGACCGCCGTCGCCATGCTGAAGATCGGTGTGCGGCTGCCCCGGAAGTTCGAGGACTCCGGGGACTACCTGGCGGACGCTCGAGCGATGGACGCGGCCGGCGCCGACTCGCTCTGGCTCGACGCCGAGGGCTACGACCCCTGGCTGCTCCTCGCGGGTATGGCGACCATCACCGGCCGCGTCCGCCTCGTCGTCCCGATCTCGAGCGCCGACGTGCGCGCGCCCCAGGACCTCGGGGGCCGCCTCGCGACCCTGAGCCGCCTGTCGCGCGGCCGCACGGCGCTGGCCGTCACCGGGCTCGCCGAAGCGCTCGCCGATCTCGACGCGGTCCTCGAGCTCGCGCGGCGCGCGCGCTGCTGCGTGCTCCTCGATTTGCCGGCGCGCCTCGGCCGGCGGGGCCCCAGCCCCGCGCCGGCCTTGGCCGATCCTCGCGCGGGGCTGGCCGACGGTGTGGTCGGCACCGGCGAGTCCCCTGAGCAGTTCCGCGCCGCCGTCGAGCCGGTCACCCGATACCGCGAGCGCGAGAAGCTCACCGGCCCGTTCGAGCTCTGGGCCGCGATCAAGATGCCCGACGCCCCCGAGACCTGGCGGCGACAGCGCCAGGAGTACGAGGCGGCGGGCGCCACCGGCCTCATCGTTCCCGCCGACCCACGCCTGCTCGATCTGCTCCGCAACGGCGACGAGGAGGCAGATCGATCCGACCTCCGCCTGGCGCAGGGCTGAGCCCGCATCAGGCGCGCACCAGGATTCGGACCAGGCCGCTCAGGTCGGATGTTCGCTCGAGTCCGTCGACCGCTTCGACGATCTTCTCGATCTGCCGCGCGTCGAGGATCGACGCCGCGTAGCGCCGAAATTTCTCGCCGGCCTCCTGCCACGTGAACGGATCGGCCGGTGAGCCCTTGTGGGGGCGCGTGCGCACGGTGTGACGCCGGCCGGCGCACTCGATGACGACCTCCGCCGGCCAGAAGCCAGGCGTGTCGTGGCCGGTTTCCTCGGCAACCAGCTCGATACGGCGCGCCAGGCCGCGCACGATCGGGTCGGCGACGGCCTCGAAGTCGTAGACCAGCGGATTGGACATGTCGCGGGTCAGCGCCACCGCCGTCGTGAAGGGTAGGCTGTACTGGCCGCCCAGCACGTCTTCGGGCTCGCGCCCCGCGTGCCGCTCCTCCATGATTCGCGGCGCGCCAGTGATCACGACGCGCGTGATCGCTCGGGGATCGAGCGGGCGCTCGCGCTTGAGATCCTGGATGGCCTGGACGACCGCCTGCTGGGTGACGTGGGTCGCGTACGACTTGAGCGACGGCGGCTCGATGGCCCACGCAGTTCCCAGGCCGTCCACGAGCGCCTCCAGCCTGGGCGGAGTCGAGAACGCGTTGAAGTAGCCGGAGCGACCCTCGAGGACCGTCGCCGGGCCGCGCACGCCCTGACGGGCCAGGAGCGCGCTCTCGAGCCCGAGCTGGGCGGCGCGGCCGAGATGCAGCCGTTTGGTGTCGCCCCCACTCCACGCGAACTCGAGAAGCCCCGCGCTCGACGAGCCCGCGATGCCGAGCGCGTCGGTCAGCCGCTCCGCGTCGAACCGATAGAGCTTGCCGGCGGCGGCGGCCGCGCCGAACGGGCCCTGCGTGCCCGGGTTGTGAAAGCCGCGGACCGTCTCGAGCCCAACGGCCGTGCGCGCGATACGCGCCGAGACCTCGAAGCCCACGGCCAGCGCGGTGAGGAACGCGACGCCAGAGAGGCGCTCGTGTTCGCACACGGCGAGCGCCGCCGGCAGCACGGTGCCGCTCGCGTGCGAGCCGGTGAGCGCCTCGCACTCGAAGGCACCGATCAGCACGCCGTTGGCGAAAGCGGCGCGGGCGACGTCGGTACGCCAGCCCTGATGGATGACCGACGCCTCGGGCGCGCCGCCGAGCGCCCGGCCTACCGCCACGATGCGCTGAGCCCAGGGCTGCCGGGTGCCCACGAGCGCGGCGCCGAACGTATCGAGGACGGTGATCTTGAGGTTCTCGACCAGCCGGCCGGGCAAGTCGGTGAACCCGGTTTCCGCCACGAAGCGGGCGAGCGTCCGCGTCTCGTTCATGCGCAGATGATGCTAAGCTGCGTGCCCGATACGCAAGGCCGAACGGGTCGTGCGGAAAGGCCCCCATGAGCCACGATCTCTGTTTCTCCACCGCGGTCGAGCTGGCGCGGCGCATCCGCGCGCGCGAGGTCTCCGTCACCGAAGTCGTCCAGGCGCACCTGGCGCAGATCGAGCGCGTCAACCCGAAGGTGAACGCGATCGTCACCCTCACGGCCGCGCGCGCGCTCGCCGAGGCGCGCGAGAAGGACGCGGCGCTCGCGCGCGGCGAGGCCGCGGGCCCGCTCTTCGGGCTGCCGGTCGCGCACAAGGACCTCGTGCCCACGCGCGGCATCCGCACAACCTACGGGTCGCCGATCTACCGTGACCACGTGCCCGACCAGGATGCGCTCCTAGTCGAGCGGCTGCGGGCCGCCGGCGCCATCACCGTGGGCAAGACCAACACGCCGGAGTTCGGGGCGGGCTCGCAGACGTTCAACGAGGTCTTCGGCCGGACGCTCAACCCCTACGATCCGACCAAGACGTGCGGGGGCTCGAGCGGCGGCGCCGCCGTGGCGCTGGCGTGCGGGATGGTGCCGATCGCCGACGGCAGCGACACCGGCGGCTCGCTGCGCAACCCCGCGAGCTTCTGCAACGTGGTGGGGCTCCGAGGCGCGGTCGGCCGCGTGCCGCCGTGGCCGACCGACGCGCCGTGGGGGACCCTGCACGTGCCCGGGCCGATGGCGCGCACGGTGGCGGACGCGGCGCTGATGCTGAGCGTGATGGCCGGTCCCGACCGCCGCTCGCCGGTGGCGATCGCGGAGTCGGGCGAGCGCTTCCGCGGCGAGCTCGGCCGCGACTTCAAGGGCGTGCGCGTCGCCTGGAGCCGCGATCTCGGGGGGCTGCCGATCGACCGTCGCGTCACGACGGTGCTCGACGCGCAGCGCGCGACGCTCGAGGCGCTGTGCTGCCGGGTCGAGGACGGCGAGCCCGACTTCGCCGACGCGCGGCAGATCTTCCAGGTGCAGCGCGCGCTGAGCTTCGCGGCGCGCTACGGGCCGCTCCTCGCCCAGCATCGCCACCAGATGAAAGACACGGTCATCTGGAACACCGAGGAGGGGCTGAAGCTCACGGCGCGCGAGATCGGGGAGGCCGAGGTGCAGCGCGCGCACCTCTATCATCGCGTGCGCGAGTTCATGGAGCGCTACGAGTTCCTGCTGATCCCCGCCGCGCAGGTGCCGCCGTTCGACGTCACCACGCCGTACCCCACCGAGATCAGCGGCGTACGGCTGCCGACGTACATCGACTGGATGCGCGTCTGCTCGGATATCACGGTGACGGGCCTGCCGGCGATCTCGGTGCCCGCCGGCTTCACCGACGAGGGCCTGCCGGTGGGTCTGCAGATCGTCGGGCGTCACCAGGACGAGTTGGGGGTGCTCCAGCTCGCGCACGCCTTCGAGCACGCCACCGGATTCCACCGGCGGCGGCCCGCGCTCGCCGGCTGAGTCGCGCCGCGCCGGCGATCCCGGGCCCGGCCGCGTGGCCGGGCCCGGAGTCGAGCGACTAGCGCCGGGTGCTCTCGCGCACGCTGCTTTCCAGCGTCTCGCTGACGCGCCGGCCCGCGTCGATCGCCGCCGTCTGCAGGCGCTCGGCCGCCTGCGTGACGAGCCGGGCGGTCGATCCCATGGACGTGAGCGTACGCTGCATCGAGTCGAGGGCTTGCAAGTACCCTCGATGGTACAGGTCGTGCAGCGCCTCGAGCGCCACGATCTGAAGCTCGGCCGCGAGCCGCGTGTTCTCCTGAGCGGCGACCATCGACAGCTCTGTGAGCGGGCCGATCACGCGCTGGGTGACGCCGATCGAGAGCGCCGCGGCATCACCATTTGCTTTCGTCCTCTCTTCGAAGACTCGGGCCGTTCGTTCCTGGGTCGCGGTGTCCACGCTATCCTCCTTTGATCGTCCTTTGACCGCTCGTTCATCTGACCGCTCGTTCATCGATCCCGCCGTTCATCCAGTGCCGCCGTCGATGAGCTCGCCGTCGATGTCGATGAAGACGATCGACGCGGCGTCGGGAGCGCGCTGCACCCAGATCGCCGACGCCACCGCGCCCGTCTGGAGGTTGAGCCCCTGCCAGACGCCGCCGGTCGGCGGACGATCGCGCCGACTGCGCGTCACCGCCAGCTTGTATTCGGCGAACCCTTCGTGCGCGAGCGCCTCGAGGACGTCGCGAGGCTGCGCCGCCCACGCGTGCTCGATCTCGGACCACTGCATCTTGCCGCTCTGCCGCAGCTCGTTCAGCCCCTGGAGTCCCCCCACGCGCCCTCCTTGATGGCCGCGCTCGGCGGCTCGTGTGTCCTACCCCTGTGATAGCTCGGGCGGCATTGCCCGGTTGTGACGAGTCGATGACCACGTCGCGAAATCAGACCGTCGAGGATTTCTCGCAAGAGGCTTGCCAGCCGGCTCGAAACCGTTTCGCGCCACGCATCACGCGAGCAAGTGCCCGCAAAGGCGAGCCTGTGGCTCCGACGCGCTGGACGCGGGCGCGAGGTTCGAGCCCCCCTGACCGCCGAAAGAACGGTCACACGGCCTCGCTCGGTGCTCGAACCGCACGCAGCGAGATCGGGACGTTAGCGCGTGTGGCCATCCCAGGTGCGAGTGGGCGCTTTCGCCACACGCGCCGCGACCGTGTCCTTGACATCGTTTCGGGCCGCCCATACGCTGACCTGGTAATTCATGCGACACGCGGGCCTCGCTGCATTCCGCCTCCCCGGTCGAGGCGTTTTCTGATCGTTTAGTCGGCTCCGTGCCGCGCGGCGGACCACTATCCCGCCGCGCGCCCGCTGGATCATCTCGCCGCCCTGGTTCACAGAGCGCGCCCGTCTGCGCGGGAATGCGGAGCACCCGATCGCAGATCGGTGAATCGAGCAGGAAACCCAGTCAACGAAGCTGAGAGACGAATGAGCCGACGTGAGGTGCGCGCACATCCGGGGTCGGCCGGCGAGCGCGCGGCGGTCCGCCCGGCCTGTCGCGCGCCGCGGATCGTCGGCGCGTCGCCACCGATGCATGCCGTGTTCGAGCTGATCGCGCGTGTCGCGGCCACGCGCAGCACTGTGCTCATACAGGGAGAGACTGGCACCGGCAAGGAGCTCATCGCCCGGGCCATTCACGCCGCGAGCCCGCGCGCCGACCGGCCGTTCGTGCCGGTGGACTGCAGCGCGCTCGCCGAGGGCGTGCTCGAGTCCGAGCTCTTCGGCCACGTGAAGGGCGCGTTCACCGGCGCGGTGATCGACAAGCGCGGCCTGTTCGAGACGGCGCACGCTGGGACGTGCTTTGTCGACGAGGTCGGCGAGGTCAGCCCGTGCGTCCAGGCGAAGCTCTTGAGGGTGCTCCAGGAGCACGAGATCAAGCGCGTGGGCGGCACCGACAGCTTCGGCGTGGACGTGCGCGTCATCGCGGCGACCAACCGGGATCTGGGCTCGCTGATCGCCGCCGGCCGCTTTCGCGAGGACCTCTTCTACCGCCTGAGCGTGGTCACGCTCCAGGTGCCGCCGCTTCGCGAGCGCCGCGAGGACATCCCGCTCCTCGCCGCTCACTTTCTGGGCATGTACGCCGCGGCCAACGCGAGGCCCGTGTCCGACATCACCCCCGAAGCGATGGCGCTGCTGGTCGCCTACGATTGGCCCGGGAACATCCGAGAGCTCGAGCACGCCGTCGAGCGCGCCGTCGCCCTGACGACGAGCTCGGTCGTCCGTCCCGAGGATCTGCCGCCGAAGTGTGTCGAGGCGGTCTCCGCGCCCGGCGCTCCCGGATCGGCGCTGAGCCTGCGCGGTGTCGTGACCCGCCACGTCCGCCGCGTGCTGCGCGAGGCGCGCTGGAACAAGAAGCTCGCCGCGCAGCTGCTCGGGATCCACCGGCGCACGCTCTATCGCCTGACCAAGCGGTACGGGATCAGCTTGAGCGAGCGCGAGCCCGACGGGCGCGACCGGCGCGCGCCGACGGAATAGAGGTCGTGCGCGCTGCAGGCCGTCGCGGGGCGGGGGCCCCGCCGGCCGAGGCGCGCTTGGGAAAAGGTCGTGCGCGCTGCAGGCCGTCGCGGGGCGGGGGCCCCGCCGGCCGAGGCGCGCTTGGAAAATAGATGAGATAATTCGCGCCCGCGGCCCGGACTTTCACCCGGGCGAGAAGGAGCGCGCATGAAGGCCTCCTGGATCAGCCCGGGCCCCGCCGGCACCGGTGTCGAGCTCCGCGAGAGCCCCACACCCGAGCCCAAGGCCGGCGAGATCCTCGTGCGCGTGCGCGCCGCGTCGCTGAACCGCGGCGAGCTCCTGGGTGGCACGCACGGTGCCGCGCCGAAGCCCGGAGGCGGCGAATGCGCGGGCGAAGTGGTCGAGGTCGGCGCGGGGGTCACCGGAGTCCCAGTCGGCGCGCGCATGATGGGGCGCTGCGGTGGCGGCTTCGCGAGCTGGCGTTGATGGACGCGCGCGAAGCCCGGCGCGTGCCCGAGCCTCTCACGTGGGAAGAGGCGGCGGCGACGCCGCTCACGTTCATCGTCGTCTACGACATGCTGATCGCGCAGGGCCGCCTCTCGGCGGGCCAGTGGCTGCTCGTCACCGCCGTCTCGTCGGGGGTCGGCGTGGCCGCGCTGCAGACCGGCAAGGTACTGGGCGCGCGCGTCATCGGCACGTCGGGCTCCGCCGAGAAGCTGGCGCGGCTCGAGGAGCTCGGTCTCGACGTCGGTATCCGCACGCGCGCCGGCGACTTCCACGACGCGGTCATGAAGGCGACGGACGGCAAGGGCGTGAGCCTCGTCGTCAACAACGTCGGCGGCTCGGTGTTCGGCGAGTGCGTCCGGTCGCTGGCGTTCGAAGGGCGGCTGGCGATCGTGGGTCACCTCGACCGCGTCCTGTCCGCCACCCTCGACATCGAGGTGCTCCACCGAAAGCGGCTGACGGTCTTCGGGGTCAGCAACCGGCTGCGGACAGCCGCGCAGCGCGCCGAGACCGTGCGCGCGTTCGCGCGCGACGTCCTGCCGTACTTCGAGGACGGACGGCTGCGGCCGCTCGTCGACCGGGTCTTCGGCTTCGACGAGCTGCCGGCCGCCCTCAAATTCATGGAGTCGGACGCGCAGGTCGGCAAGATCGTCGTCCGCGTCTGAGCGGCCTCGCGGCGGCTCTCACTTCTGATCCCGCAACCCTCGCTCGATGCGCCCGCGGACGGTTCTGCAGCCGCGCCGGACGACAGCTCTGGCCCGAGCTTCGTCCGGACGCCGGCCGGTCTCACGCGTAGCCGGGCGGAGGCACGAAGGCCTGGAACTCGCGCTCGAGCTCTCTCGCGAACGCCAGGCACCTCAGGTCGCCGAACTGCGGCCCGACGATCTGGACGCCGACCGGAAGCCCGCCCGGCGTGAACCCGCACGGCGCGGCGGTCGACGGCAGGTAGAACGCGCCGCTGTAGCCGGCCCAGAACAGGTGGTCGGTGACGGGGACGCGCTTGCCGTTGACGGTCACGGTCCGCTGGTGGCGCTCGCCCTTGTGGTCGTGGGGGAGGGCGGCGGTCCCGGCGACGGGGCAGAGGAGCAGATCGTATGTCGTGAAGAACTCGGCCCACGCGCGCCGCATGCGGTGGCGCGTCTCGTTCGCGGCGAGCCAGTCGCGGTGCGAGAGGACGGCGGCGCGCGTCGCGCGCGCGTAGTAGCTCTGGTCACCGACCGCCAGCCCGCGCGCGATCGCCACGTTCTGCTCGAAATCGGCGTCGCTCTGGCGGTCCGAGGTGGCGGCGCGCAAGAGGCGCGTGTAGACGGCGAACGCTTCGCCCGGATCGACGGCCGGGCGCGCGCGGTCGTCGACCTTCGTCTTCCGTCGGCCGAGGAAGTCGCCCAGCGTCTGGAGCCGATCCTGCACCTCGCGATCCACTGCCGCGCCGGGCGCGTCCAGCATCAACGCCACCTTGAAGTCGCGCAGGCGCTTCTGCCGCGTCGGCGGCAGACGGAGCTGCCATCCCGCCGCCTCGATCGCCTCGGGCCCGGCCATCACGGACAGGGCGAGGGCCAGATCGTCCGTGCTCCGCGCGAGCGGGCCGACGACGTCGATGTCGACGGCGGCCGTTTGCCACGGCAGGGCCTGGCCGGTACGCGGCACGATGCCCCAGGTGGGCTTGTGGCCGTAGACGCCGCAGAAGTGAGCCGGGTTCCGGATCGACGAGCCGATGTCGCTCCCGGCCTCGAGCCCGGTGAGCCCGGCGGCCAGCGCCGCCGCGGAGCCGCCCGAGGACCCGCCGGGCGCGCGCGCGACGTCCCACGGGTTGTTCGTCGTCCCGTAGATCGCGTTATAGCTCTGCCAGTCGGCGAGGAAGAGCGGCACGTTGGTCTTGCCGAAGAGCACGACGCCGGCCCCGAGCAGGCGGTCGACCGCGACCGCGTTCTTCGTGGCGACGTTCCTGGTGTAGGCCGGCACGCCCCACGTGGTCGGCAGCCCCGCGATGTCGTAGGACTCCTTGATCGTCATGGGCACGCCGTGCAACGGCCCCCAGACCCGACGCCGCGCCAGCGCGCGGTCGGCGGCCCGGGCGCGGGTGCGCGCGCGGTCGAAGTCGCGGACGACGACCGCGTTCAAGGCGCCGTCGTATTTCTCGACGCGCGCCAGGTAGAGATCGAGCAGCTCAAGGCAGCCGATCTTCTTCTTCCGGACGTCGGCGGCGAGCTGCTTGGCGGAACGGAAGGGGGTATCGAGCATGGCCGGCCTCCTGCGCCGTCGAGCAGCCTCCGAAGCGCGATCGAAGTATACTGCGTGTCCTATGTGCCGCCCGGAGCGTCCGTGACCGAGTCGATTCCGCCCCATCCCGTCCTGGAGGAGTACTACCGGGTCAAAGCCGACCGGCAGTCGTTCGTCGACGAGCTGTTCGACGGCGCCGCCCGGTACTACAACCACATCGGCCGGATGCTGGACCTGGGCTCCGGGCCCATGTATCGACGCCAGGCCCTTCAGCGGGCCGGTCTCAAGCCGGGCATGAGGCTCCTGGACGTCGCGACCGGCACCGGCCTGGTCGCGCGCGGCGGGGCCGAGGTCCTCGGCGACCCCCGGCGGGTGATCGGCATCGATCCGAACAGCGGGATGCTGCGCGAGGCGCGGATGGCGCTCTCCGGCCCGCTCGTGCGAGGCAGGGCCGAGGTCCTCCCGTTCCGGTCCGACAGCTTCGACATGCTCAGCATGGGCTTCGCCCTGCGGCATGTGGAAGATCTCGAGATCGCCTTCGACGAGTACCGGCGCGTGCTCAAGCCGGGCGGACGCTTGCTCCTTCTCGAGGTCTCGCGCCCGACGTCGCGGATCATGCGGTGGGTGATCCGGACCCACTTCCAGCGCGTCTTGCCGTGGCTGACCCGCATCAGCACCGGCAACGATCCGGCCGGGCTCCTCATGAGGTACTACTGGGACACGATCGACCGGTGCGTCCCGCCCGAGACCATTCTCGACGTGCTGCGGCGCAACGGATTCGTCGACGTGACGCGGCGCGTGTACGTCGGCTTCCTCAGCGAGTACGTCGCGGCCAAGCCTCGGAGGTCGGTGTCAGCGGATGGCGAGATGCGCGGGATCGACGCCGCGTAATCCGTAGCGGCCCAGGAAACGCAGCAAACCCCGGCTGTAGCGCGACGTCGTCGCGGCGCCGCTGGCCAGGAGCCCCACGTGCCGCGCGATGTGGGTCGACATCGCCCGCTTGGCCAGCCCCGGATTCTCCGGCATCCACGACCGTCCGGCCTGGATCAGCGCTGCCAGCCTGCCGTCGTAGAGATAGGCGACCAGCTCGAGCCACGCGGTGAGCACCTCGCTCTGCCTCGCCGCGTACGAGGTCAGCACGGAATGGAGCTGGGCCGGCGACGGGACGGCGTGGCGGCGCAGCCACGGCGTGAGGGCGTCCGCGAGCTGCTCGGACGAGCGGAGCGCCAAGAACACGCCCGGGGACAGCATCGGATCGACGAAGCCGAAGGCGTCGCCGACCATCGCCCACCCGCGCCCGTAGCCACGCTCGGAGATCAGCTGGTAGTTGGCGTAGGTCCCGACGTCGGTGACTCGCCGGCCCTGGCCGACGATGGCGGTGAGTCCCGGATCGATCGCGATGGCGCGCTCGAGCCGCTCCTCCGGGGTGCGCCCGAGGCGAGCCGCGTCGTCCTGGTCCAGCACGATGCCGATCGAGAGCCGCTCCTGGAGCGGGATGCACCAGCTCCAGCCCGCGTCGCCGCGCGCGATCCGCACCTGTCCCGGCGCCTCGTCCCAGCTGAAGCCTTCGAAGTGCGCGAAGTGCGCGACGTCCTTGCGAGGCCCGAGGCGCGCCGGAATTCCGAGCGCGCGGGCGGCGTGCCGCGCGCGGCCGGTGGCGTCGACAATGAGATCGGGCTGCCGGCCTGACAGCCCCGGCGCCGCGGCGACCGTCTCGGGACCGAGCTGTAGCTCCGCGCTCGCTCCCGCCGAGGCGCTGAGCTGCGCGCGCGCTGTCACGTAGTCGACCCCGGAGGCGATCGCCCGGGCGAGCAGCGCGTCGTCGAAATGCGGTCGGGGGACGTTGTACGCGTACGGAAACACGGCGGGAGCGAAGCGGTTGAAGGTGACGCTCACGCGGTCGGTCGGAGACCAGACGAACGAGACGCCGGGCTTGACGCGGCTGAAGCTCGCTGTTTCCTTTTCGAGCTCGAGCCGCCGGAGGATCGGGACCACCGCCGGAACGAGCGACTCGCCGACGAGCAGCTCCGGACGGCGCCCGTCGTCGAAGAGCGTCACGGCGGCGCCCTCGCGGGCCAGCAGGATCGCCAGGGCCGCGCCGGAGGGTCCGGCGCCGACGATGGCGACCCGCAGACGGCGGGCCCGCCCGGCGCCTTCGCTCACGACGCCTCGGTCCATCCCATTCCCTCGCTGACGACGTCGATGATCCTCGCCGCCTCGCTCTCGGTCACGACTCCCTCGATCCACGACACGACCAGATTGTTCCTCCCACGGCAGCGATTGAAGAATACGCCGATTCCCGGCCGCGGAGGAACGACCGGCACGTGATAGGCGTTCACGACCGTGCGTCCGAAGCACTCGGCCAGCGCGCTCGGCCAATCGGCAAGATCGGCACAGTTGAAGGAGAAGAGCTCGCCGCCGGCCGTCCACGGCAGCACCCGGAGCATCCGTGAGAACGGCTGATACTGCAGGAACTCGAGCGCGACTAGGTTGGCCTCGATCTGTCCGTCGCGAACGGCGTCGGCCATTTGACGACGCAGCGCCCGCGCCAGCGCGGGCACGTCGGCGGTCTCGGACGACCGGAAACGCGCGAAGTGGAACGCGAGGTGGTTGCCGAACGTCGCGCCGAGCTCGCCCTTGGGGCGCACGTCCACGGAGATCGGCAGCAGGCACGGTACGTCGGCGAGGCCCCGGCGGCGCCAGAGCTCGGTCATCGCCTTGCCGACCAGGGCGACCCGCCAGCAGATCTCGCGGGTGGTGCGCTGATCGGTCGAGTCCCGCGCGATGAAGCTCCGCTGCCGGAAGCACGCTCGACCAGGCGGCACCGGCTGATTGCCGGCCGAGACCGGCGGCACGGGCGCGAGCGTCCGCAGGTACTTGAGGCTGCCGCCGGCGATGCGGCTTCGCTGGACGAGCGAGCGCCGATCCCGCTCCGACACGAACGCGGGCGGCGTGTCGCCCCAGGGCGGCGCGCCCTCGTGGCGGTCGAGATGATTGAGGTGCGTCAGGAGATTCTCTCCGCCCCGAGCATCCATCAGGGGATGAAACCACGTCAGCACCAGGTCGCTCGACGGCGCCGGCCGCGCGGAGGCGTCGTCGACGATCAGCATGCGCAGGGGCGCCTCGCGCTGCGGCTCGACGGCGAGATTCAGCTCGATCGCGAGCTCGCGCTGGAGCTGCTCGCGGGCCGTGATGGCGACCCGGCGCACCGTCGGACGCGCGAGGCTCTCGCGTGCGCCCGCGGCCCAGTGCAGCTTGCCCCACGGGAACGGACGCCGGAGCCGGGCCGCGGGCCAGGGACACACGTCGAGAAACCGGTCCCACGCGCGCGCAATGCGGTCCGACTCGATCGGCCCGTCGCACTCCACGACGAGCAGGGTGTTGTGCCCGAGCCCGACGCCCTTCCATCGCGGATGGTGCGCCAGCAGCACGAGATCGGCCCCGCGCAGGGGCAGTCGGCGCACGTCTCGCTTCAGCGCGAGCAAGATGATTCTTTCAGCTGAAGTCTCCGATTCAGAAGCGCGCCTCGGCCGGCGGGCCCCGGCCCCGCGACGGCATGCAGCGCGCACTGCCGTCGCTCAGGACTCTGACCCGGCTCGCAAGTCCTGTCAAGGGAGCCGACCGGCGCTGGTACACTCAGCGGCCAGGCGCGCCTACGAAAACGAGGAGCGAGCGATGGGTGACGTGGGCCTCATGGGCATGCACGTGCCGGGCATGTCGTGGCGCGAGATGCGCGAGGCGGCGGTGCTGGCCGAGGAGCTCGGCTACAGCTGCATCACGATGGGGGAGTCGTGGGGCGAGGACGCGCTGACCTCGCTGGCGCAGCTCGCGGCCGTGACCTCGCGCATCCGCATCGGGACCAGCATCGTGCCGGTCTTCGCGCGCTCGCCCGCGAATCTGGCGATGTCGGCGCTGAACATGGACCGGATGAGCGGCGGGCGGTTCTTCCTGGGCCTCGGCAGCAGCGGCCGGCTCGTGATCGAGGACTTCCACGGGGAGAAGTTCGCCAAGCCCCTGACACGCATGCGCGAGTACATCGACATCGTCCGGAAGGCCGCGCGGGGCGAGCGGCTCGATCACGACGGCGAGTTCTTCCACACCAAGCGCTTCCAGCTCCGGTTCACGCCACACCGGCCGAGCCTGCCGATCTACATCGCCGCGCTCAGCCCGCCGAGCCTCAGGCTCACCGGCGAGCTTGCCGACGGCTGGCTCCCGATCTTTCTGGTCCCCTCGCGAATGGCGGCGGCGGTCGTCGAGCTCGAGGCGGGGGCCGTCGCCGCCGGGCGGACCCGGCGCGACATCGCGATCTCGCCGCAGGTGTCGATCTACGTGACCGACGACGTCGCGGCCGCGCGTGATCGCGAGCGGCCGCACATCGCCTTCTACATCGGTGGCATGGGCGTGTTCTATCACCAGTACATGTGCCGCATCGGCTTCGGGGCCGAGGCCGACCGCGTGCGCGAAGCCTTCCAGGCGCGCGAGCGCGACCGGGCGGCGAAGCTGGTGACCGACGAGATGGTCGACGCGATGACGATCGTCGGCCCGCCCCAGCGGTGCCGAGACCAGATCCAGCGGTTCTTCGACGCCGGCGTGCAGGAGGTCAGGCTGGTCTTCAACGAGCCGAACAGGGAGGCATACCTGAAGGCGCTGCAGGCGGTCGCGCCCCGCGGGTAGGACTCCGGGAATTCCCTGGCGCGCGCCTCGGGGTCTCACCGGGTGGCCGCCGCGCGGGATGTCGTTTAGCATTTTTCTGATGCTGGCTTCCGCGCGGAATGATGACTCGGCCTCATTGGGTCCGGCACCGCTCCACGACGAGGCCCGAGGTCCGGGCGACGTGGTATGCGGGCTTCCCCGACACGAGGCGATCCGCCCGATCGGCGAGCGTCTGCGCTACGCGCTCGAGCAAGGCGGGGTGCCACAGGTCCTGAGGCTCGGCTTGAACCACCTGGCCTCGCCGTGGGTCGAGTTCGGCAGCGTGACATTCTTCCGCCGCCGGCTCGACCGGCACCTGGAGGTCCCGCGGCCTCGTCCCGGGCTCTCGGTGCTTCAGGCTTCGCTCGACGACATCCCGCTGGTGCTCCAGGTCTCCGACCCGCGCCGGACCGACGAGATCGTGAGAGAGCGACTCGGCCGTGGCGATCTGTGCTTTCTCGCTCTCGATGCGGCGGGCCAGCCGATCCACTCGGGCTGGGCGACCATGCTGGGGGCGCACGTCCCGGAGCTCGCGCGCCACGTCGTCTTGAGAAGGCACGAAGCATACCTGTACGATGCCTTCACACCGCCCTCGCGACGCGGTCACGGAGCCTTCGGCTTCGTCCTCGATCACCTCTTCGCGAAGCTGCAGGCGCTCGGCGCGCGCGTCGTCTACTCGTACGTCCGCGGCGATGACCCGAAAGGCCAGCGGGCGGCCTGCGTGCGGCTGCGACCGGTCCGCACCCTGGCTCACGTCCGCCTGCGCGGCCGAGCGCCGCTGATCCTCGGCGGGTCGGCGAGGGGTCGGCCGACCCTGGTCACGCACCTGGTCGACGACGAGGGCCGCTCACTCCGGTGAACGTGTAGCGGAACGTCGCCGGCGCCGGCGCGTCGCTGCGTCCGAAACCCGGGTAGTCCGGCGCGATCAGGTGCGCCCGGTCTGCCAGGGGCGGGATGAGATCGCGGAACATGACCGACGACGACGGGAACCCATGCAGTAGCACGAGTGTCGGATCGCGCCGGTCACCGGCCTCCCGGTAAAAAATGCTCAGGCCGTCGACCATCGCGGTTCGGTGTCGAATGGCGGCGAGGTCGCCGGAGTCGGCGGACGCCGAAGCGTGTGTCATGGCTGGTCGAGCCTCCGCCGTTACGACGCTGGAGCGCGAACGCGAGATTCCCACGGCGCGCGCGCGTGATGCTACAGTGTGGCGCCCGTGTGGTGCGGGCCGTCGGGCTCCCCGCCGGCCGAGGCGCGCCCACAGGTCGAGGTGACTCATGAAATTCGGTCTCTATAGCTCGATCGCGAACCCACCGCGCGGCGAGCACCTCGATCGCTGCATCGACGAGACCATCGCCGAGGCGCAACTCGCCGAGGCGAGCGGCTTCGACTCGTGCTTCTTCGGCGAGCATCATCAGGATCACGACGGGTTCTTACCCTCGCCGCTGATCGTCGCCACCGCCGTCGCCGCGCGCACCCGGCGTCTTCGCGTCGGGACCTCGGTGATCCTGCTGCCGCTCCACCATCCGGTGCACGTGGCCGAGGACGCGATCACCCTGGACCTGGTGTCGAAGGGCCGCCTCATCATCGGCGTCGGCATCGGCTACCAGCCGGCCGACTTTCGCGCGTTCTCGGTGCCGATGGAGCACCGTACGGCCTTGTTCGAGGAGAGCGTCGAGATCCTGCGCCTCTGCTGGGCGGGCGAGCGGTTCTCCTACCGCGGCAAGCACTACACGCTCGAGGACGTGGAGATTCGGCCGCGGCCCTACCAGACCTCAGGGCCGCCGCTGTGGTTCGGCGCCAGCGTGGCGGCGGCCGCGCGCCGGGCCGGACGGCTCGCCGACGGGTTCGTGGGCACGCCCAGCACCAGCCTCGCGAACGCGACGGCGCTGGCCGATATCTACAAGGACGCCGCGCGCAAGGCCGGACGCGCCGCCGAAGTCGTGCAGATGCGCGACGCGTGGGTGGCTCGCACCCGCGCGGAGGCCGACCTGGTCTACGGCCCGCACGTCATGACCGCCTATCGTTACTACTGGGAAGCTCGGCTGGCGGAGTTCCAGAACATGCCGCCCGACACCAAGTTCACGCTGGAGAACCTGGCGCCCGACCGGCTGATCCTCGGCGATCCGGAGGCGTGCGTACGTGAGTTCCAGCGCTGGCACAAGGCCACCGGCGCCGGCACCTTCCTGCTCAGGCTCCGCCACGCCCACTCGGGCGGGCCCCCGCACGAAAAGATCATGGAGGCGATCAGGCTCTTCGGCGAGCGCGTAATGCCCTATTGTTAAGCACGTGCGCCCCGTTGTCGTTCGCAGTTGACGGTTATCCACGCGGTTTGCTAGTGTTTTTGCGTTGCGCCCATCCAGGCTCAGCGCACGACTTCCCCCGACTGGTGCACACATGATCTTTCCCCAGAACCCGAGCCCGCGGCGCGCCGCGGAGGTCCTGCACCGTATCTTCGACCGCGTGCCCGGCGGCTTCGCTTTCCGCCTCTGGGACGGATCGGTCGTGACCCTCGGCGGGGGGACGCCCGTGTGCACGGCGGTGGTGCACCAGCCGCAGACCTTCATCCGGCTCATTCGCGATCCGACGCCCCTCAACTTCGCCGAGGCCTACGTCGACGGCTCCATCGACCTCGAAGGCGATCTCTTCGAGGCCATGAGCGTCGCGAACTCGATCGAGGAGATCCGTGTGCCGTTCATGGAGCGGATGCGGGTCCTCCTGACTCTCTGGCGAGGCTGACGTGGCCCATCACGACGTCATCGTGGTCGGAGGCGGCCCAGGCGGAAGCACGGCGGCGTGGCGGCTCGCGTTGGCGGGCCTTCGGCCGCTCGTGCTCGACGCCGCGGTGTTTCCGCGCGTGAAGATCTGTGCCGGCTGGGTCACGCCCGAGGCGCTCGCCGACGCCCGGGTGGATCCTCAAAAATATCCGCTCACGATCCAGCCCTTCTCGGCGTGCCGGTTCGAGTTCGACGGCGCGCGCACGGAGACGCGCTGGCGGCGACCGGCCAGCTACGGCATCCTCCGCCGGGAATTCGACCACTATCTGCTCGACCGGGCTCGCGCGGCCGGCGCGGACGTTCGCGAGGGCGCGCGCGTGACCGCGGTGACACAGGACGCGGGCGGGATCCGCGTCGTGAGCCCGCACGGCACGTTCACGGCCTCCGTCGTCATCGGCGCCGGCGGCCATCGGTGTCCGGTGGCCGAGGCGCTCGGCGAGGTCTCCGGGCACGAAGAGGTCGTGATCGCGCAGGAGAGCGAGACGCGACTGTCGCCGGAGTGGGTCGAGGCGCTCGGCCGGTGGTGGGAGGCCCCGGAGCTCTATGTCGAGCCGGATCTCAAGGGCTACGGCTGGTACTTCCCCAAGGGCGACGTCCTCAACGTCGGCGTGGGCTGCGTCGCGGGGCCGGGCGCGGATCTCCCGCGGCGGCGAGACGCGCTCGTGCGCGCGCTGCGCGCCGCGGGACGCCTGCCGGCCGACCTTCCGATCGAGCCGTTTCGCGGCCACGCTTACGTCGTGCGACGTCGGGCGCCGCGCAAGCTCGCCGGCGATCGATTCTGCCTCGTCGGCGACGCGGCCGGGCTCGCGCGCGATCTCAGCGGCGAGGGGATTGGGCCGGCGATCAAGAGCGGGATGCTGGCCGCCGAGGCGGTCGAGGCGCGTCTCGCGCGGGGCGCCGGCCTCGAGGCCTACGCGGCCGCGATCGTGCGACGCTACGGATCGGGGGAGACCAGCTGGCTCGGCCGGCAGCTCGCGCGGATCCCCGATTCGTGGGCGCGCGGGCTCGTCCGCGCCGTTCTGAACACGGCGGCGACGCGGCGGCACGTCGTATTCGGGCGCATCTTCGGAATGCGGGAGGTGGCGTCGTGAGGGCACGCAGCAAGGAGGTGGACGCGAAGGCGATCGCCCATCACTACGACGTCTCCAACGAGTTCTACGCGCTCTTCCTCGATCCGCTGATGGTCTACACCTGCGCGTACTATCGCGACCCCGACGGCAAGCTCGAGCAGGCGCAGCGGGACAAGCTCGACCTGGTCTGCCGCAAGCTCGAGCTCGAGGCCGGCGAGACCCTGCTCGACATCGGCTGCGGCTGGGGCAGCCTCGCGATCTGGGCGGCGCAGCACTACGGCGTGCGCGCCCACGGGGTGACCCTGTCGAAAGCCCAGGCCGACTACGCGACCGGGCGCATCCGGCGCGAAGGACTCGAGGACCGCTGCCGGGTCGAGTATCGCGACTACCGCGATCTGCCGCCGGACGCGCGGTTCGACAAGATCGCCGCGGTCGGCGTGATCGAGCACGTCGGGATCCCGAACTATCCGGCCTTCTTCGGCGGCGTGCGCCGGATGCTGCGGGACGGCGGCCTCTATCTCAACCACGGCATCGTCCACGAGTTCCACTGGAAGGCGACCAGCCAGACCGAGTTCCTCTACCGGCACGTCTTTCCGAACGGCGACCTCGCCGGGCTCAGCGAGACCTTGACCGAGATCGAGCGCGCGGGCTTCGAGATCGTGGACGTGGAGGGGCTGCGCCTCCACTACGCGCGGACCTGCCGGCAGTGGGTCGAGCGGCTGCGCGAGCGGGCCGACGAGGCCCGCGCGCTGGCCGGCGAGCGCACGTACCGGACCTGGCTCCTCTACCTGACGTGCTCCGCCGTCGCGTTCGCCGAGAGTTCGATCGGGCTCTACCAGGTCCTGACGCGCAAGCAGCACGATCCCGTCGCGAGCCGCGCGCCGCACACGCGCGAGCACCTGTACGGCAGGGCTTTCCTGTGACCTCGAGACCGGAAGGGGACAAGCGTTGACTCGTCAGATCCTGATCATCGTGATCACGTCGTTCGTGCTGGCCGAGATCTCGACCTTCGCGACGTCGATCTACCTGCACCGCGCGCTCGCGCACCGGTCGCTGTCCCTGCATCCGTTCGCGGCCGTCCTCTTCCGCGCGGCGCTCTGGCTCCTCACCGGCCAGAGCCGGCAGCAGTGGGTGGCGGTGCACCGCAAGCATCACACCTTCGCCGACCGCGACGGCGATCCCCACAGTCCGCTGCTGCTGGGCTTCTGGAAGGTGCAGCTGTGGAACGTGTACTACTACGTCCGCGAGGCCCGGCAGCCCAAGACGGTGGCGACCTTCGCGCCCGATCTCGGTCCCGACTGGTGGGAGCGGCGCGTCTTCTCCCTGGGCTGGACGGGGCTCTTTCTCGGCACCACGCTCGTCTCGCTCGCGATCGGCTGGTGGCAGGGGATCGTGGCGATGCTCGGGCACGGGATCATCTACATGTTCGTGCTGGCACCGCTGATCAACGGCCTCGGCCACTGGTGGGGCGGCCAGAACTTCGAGAACACGGCCTACAACTCGCGCGTGCTCGCGTGGCTCACGGGCGGCGAGAGCCTGCACAACAACCACCACGCGTTCCCGCGCTCGCCGAAATTCAGCCTGCGGCGCTCGGAGCTCGATCCCTCGTGGATCGCGATCCGCCTGCTGGCGGCGCTGCGGCTGGCGGCTATCGTCGGCGCACCGCTCCGGGCGCGGCCGACGCGCTAGAGATGGCGCCCCCACCGCTCGAGCTGGCCCTGGAGCTGTCGGCGCGTGAGCGCTTCGAGATGGTCGAGCTGCGCTCGCGCTTCTCGAGTGAGCACGACGAATCGCTTGCGTCGTATCCGCGCTGCCTCTACTGGTCGGCCCACACGACGGCCGGCTTCCTGGACCGCAGCCTGACCACCCGCCTCGGTCTCTGGCGCGTCTCGACGTATATCGAGACATTGCGCCGCATCTTCCCGGAGGGCGCCGGCTACGCGCACGACCGGCTGGACCGCCGCAAGGACCTCGACGCCGCCCAGCGCGCGGTCGAGCCGCGCAACGGCGACTCGCACCTGGCCTTCATCGCCGGCGGTCTCCAGCCCTGCGTGACGCATCCCAACCGCGCCGGCGAGACCGTGTGCTTCGTCGACCTCGACGGCGTCAACGAGGGACGGCCGCGCCGTCGCCAGACCCGCGTGATCGGCTTCCACCGCGAGGCGGTGGCCGGACAGATGCGGCTCAAGGTGCCGCTCTCCGGGCATCCGATCGACTCGATCAACCTCAAGGCCCCGTCGCTCGGCCTGTACGAGCAGCTCGCCGAGTTCGTGGCGCGGGCCGACGTCGGCAAGGGGCGGCTTTCCATCGCGCTCGGGCGCGGCGAGCGCGACGCCGCGCTCACGATCAACGAGTTCGAGACCTTGCTCATGAAGTACGACCTGGCCGCGGTGCTGAAGAACCCGCTGCGGTTCATGGCCGAGGAGTACCGGCACGCGGTGGCCAACCCGCGCGCCGTGCCGGGCAAGGCGCTCGGCTACGCGCAGTACGATCTGGTCCGCGTGCTCAACACCGGTCTCAAGACGCTCGGTCTGCACGGCTCGCTGCTCGAGCGGGTGCTCGCCCGCACCCTGGCCGTTCCGGCCGCCCGCATGTTCCGCGTGCGGCGCTCGATCAGCCTGCTGGTGGCGGGCGAGAGCGGCCGACCGGGGCCGGTCGAGGGCGCCTACCAGAGCCCGATCCTCATCCAGTGGCAGCGCGCCGCGCGCGACGTGCGCGAGCTCGACGTCACGCTCTACCGACTGGAATAGCCGCGCTCGCCGGCGGGCTCAGACGCCGGTGCCGAAGCCTCCCGCGGTGCGGACGGTCGCCGCCTCGCCGAGGTGACCGGCCGAATGGAACAGGGCGATGCCGCTCAGCATCGCCGAGCGCGGTCGGCCCGGGAAGCCCTTCACGATCTGCTCGGTGCGCACGCCGAAGGCGCCCTGGCTCGCCGCGCGCTGGACGGCGTCGGCCGAGACCGAGCCCTCCCAATCTTGAGGCTTGAAGACGCCGACGACCTCGCGTGTGCGGCGGCCCACCGCGTCGCGATACTCGCGCAGCGCGCCGAGCTCGATCTGCCGCGTCAGCTCCGTGACCTCGGCGCTGGTCATGCCGATGCCGAAGTCGCGCCGCGCGACGGCCAGCCGCTTGGCCCAGCCCTCGTCGTCGAAGAGCTGCGTGCGCGCGCCCAGCACCGTGTTGACGAAGATGTCCTCGGCACGGGCGATGTGCCACATGAGCCACGCCAGCGAGTTCAGATCCTCGCGCGGCCGGACGCGCATCTGCTCGTCGCTCAGGCCGGCGAACGCGCGCTCCGCGGCCGACATCTTGTTGCCGCCGACGGCGGCCGAGTGCATGGCGGCGTGCTGGTCCAGGAACAGGTCGCGAGCGTCCATAATGTCCTCCCCGTGGTGCGCGCCGCAGGCGGTCGCGGGGCCGGGGCCCCGCCCGCCGGGGCGTGCCTATCAATGAACTTTCAGGCCACGTCGCGTTGCCGCGCGGCGTTGTAGTTGGCGTCGTACCACCAGTCGAGGTACGCCGCGTACGTGATGGGCGGATAGCGGGGCGGTTTGTCCGGTCCCTGGCAGGTGGGCAGGCACGCGATCTCCGTGTCGAGGTGCGGGCCCATGAAGTATGGGATCGCGTAGCGCGGCCGGCCCACCGGCGGCAGCGCGCGATGCGGCGTCGACTTGAACCGGTGGTTGGTCCACCGCTGCATCATGTCGCCCGAGTTGACCGCGAACGAGCCGGGCACGTACGGCACGTCGACCCACACCCCGTCGGGCATCCGCACCTGGAGCCCGGGCACCTCGCTCTGGGCGAGGAACGTCATGAAGTTGGCGTCCGTGTGGGGCGCGATGCCGTACTGGTTGGCCTCGGCGGCCACCGGCGGGTAGTGCGTCAGCCGGAAGCTGAACTGGCTCTCCGCGAACGCGGCGTCGAAGCAATCGGCCGACATGTCGAGCGCGGTCGCGCAGAGCGGCAGGAGCGTGCGGCCGAGCGTGTCGACGGCGTCGGTGTAGGCGAGCACGGAATCGCGAAAGCCCGGCAGATTTGCCGGCCACCGATTGGGCCCGGCGAAGCGGCGGCTCGCGCGCACCAGCGGGTCGTCCGGACCGCGCTCGCGCTTGACGAAGAACGCCTCGTTCAGGTCGGGCTTGTCGTTGGCGTTCACGTCCGAGGTCCACACCGCGTAGCGCCCGAGCATCATGTAGCCGTTGTTGTGCTCGTTCATGCGCAGCGCCAGCTTGTCGGCCATGGGCTGGGCGTGGAAGCGCCGCGCCTGGGCGAACGTGTCGTCGATCAAGCTCTGTGAGACCCCGTGACCGACGACCACGAAGAAGCCGACGTCCTCGAGCGCCCGGCCGAGCGCGCCCGCCGTGGCCGCAAAGGCGCCGGGCCGGCCCGCGAGGAACGGGGCCAGGTCGATCACCGGGATCATGCCGATGAGATAGCACCCTCCGGCGCCTTTGACAACGAGCCGGGAGGGCGCTACGGTCCCCGGCAACGGGGGTGTGCCATGGTCCAGGGGAAATTCAAGGTCCTCGATAGCGATATCCACATCATCGAGCCGCCCGACCTGTGGCCGCGGTACATCGATCAGGCCTTCCGGGACCGCGCGCCGATCGGCCTCACGGAGGACGAAGGCGATCTGCGACTGGCCTACAACGGCAAGGCGTGGGGACGCGTCGCGATCGACGCCGACCGCAGCCGGCGCCGGCAGGGGCGCAACTACGCCCTGAATCAGGAGCGCTGGCGCCCCTACGCGGAACGGGGCTGGACGTCGAAGGTCCAGCTCGAGGCGATGGACATCGAGGGCATCGACGTCGCGGTCGTCTATCCCTCGCGCGGGCTCTTCGCGCTGACGATCCCCGACATGGACCGGCCGCTGGCCGCCGCCATGGCGCGCGCCTACAACGACTGGCTCCACGAGTTCTGCCAGGAAAATCCGGAGCGCCTGCTCGGCGCCGGCATGATCTCGCCGTTCGACGTGAACGACGGTGTGGCCGAAGCCCGGCGGTGCGTCCGCGACTACGGCTTCCGCGCAATGTTTCTGCGACCGAACGAGGTGAACGGACGGAACTGGCACGACCCCTACTACGAGCCGCTCTGGGCCGCGCTCGAGGAGCTCGAGGTCCCGCTCGGATTCCACGAGGGGTCGGGCTCGCAGCTGCGCCAGGTCGGCGAGCAGTTCGGCGCCAACACCATGCTCAAGCACATCTATTCCCACCCGGTCGAGCAGATGCTCACCGCCGGCGCCTTCTGCGCGGGCGGCATCCTCGAGCGCCATCCGCGGCTGCGCGTGGCGTTCCTCGAGGGCAACTGCAGCTGGGTGCCGTTCCTGCTGTGGCGCATGGACGAGCACTGGGAGTGGCTCGGCGACGTCTACGCGCGCGAGCTGACGATGGCGCCGAGCGAGTACTTCAAGCGGCAGTGCTTCGTGTCGGTCGAGTGCGACGAGGAGCCGGTCAAGCACGTCATCGACGCGATCGGCGACGACCGGATCGTCTTCTCGACCGACTTCCCGCACGGCGACTCGAAGTTCCCCCGAGCGGTGGAGTCGTTCTTGAGGCTGCCGATCTCCGACGAGAGCAAGCGCAAGATCCTCTGGGACAACTGCGCGGCGTACTACGGGCTCGCTTCCTGATTCAGCCAACGTAGGAGGGTGCGATGACTTCATACAAGCTCATCTCGGCCGATTCGCACATCGTCGAGCCGCCGGACCTCTACACCACGAGGATCGAATCCAGGTTCCGCGACCGAGCGCCGCGCCTGGAGCGGCTGGAGACGTCGAAGGGGCGCAAGTTCGACGCGTGGACGATCGGCGGGCAGCAGGTCGGCACCCTGGGCGCGGTGATGCAGGCCGGTCAGCGGTTCGAAGACCCCTCGCAGATCGATTTTCTCGGGATGTGGGAGGACGTGCGCCTCGGCGCCTACGATCCGCAGGCGATGATCAAGGAGAACGAGATGGACGGCGTGTGGGGCTCGTGTCTGCAGCCGAGCCAGGGCCTCTTCTGGTACCGCATCCCCGACAGCGAGCTGCTCACCGCCATCTGCCGCGCCTACAACGACTGGATCGCCGAGTTCTGCAAGCCGTTCCCCGACCGTCTCAAGGGCATCGCGATGCTCAACGTGGACGACGTCGAGGAGGCCTCGCAGGAGCTCGAGCGCTGCGTCCGGCTCGGGCTGGTCGGCGCGTTCATTCCGGTCTCCCCGCTGACCGACCGGCCGTACCGCCACGCGATCTACGACCGCCTCTGGTGGACGGCGCAGGACACGGGGATGCCGCTGCTCATGCACATCGGCACGCCGCGCGGCGGCATTCCGGGCTGCGAGTTCACGATGAACCTCGCGGAGCTCACCGGGGCGGGTCGCTCGACCACCGACTACTGGGTGCGCTACTCGCTGGGGGCGATGATCTTCGCGGGCGTCTTCGACCGCTATCCCAAGCTCAAGGTCGGCTCGGTCGAGCACGAAGCCGCGTGGATCCCCCACTGGCTCAAGCAGATGGACTTCACGTATCGCGAGCGCCCGGTGTTCACCAAAGGCTGGCGGTCGAAGGAAGGCCTGCTGCCGAGCGACTACTGGCGCCGCAACATGTTCGTGGAGTTCATGGAGGACGACCTCGGCATCCAGATGCGCGACACGATCGGCGTCGACAACATGCTCTGGGGCAGCGACTTCCCGCACGCCGAGTCGACCTGGCCGAAGTCGCGTGATTTCCTGACCCGCATCTTCAAGGGCGTCCCCGAGCCGGATCTGAGGAAGATCACGTCGGAGAACGCGGCGCGCCTGTTCGGCTTCGAGCTGAACTAGGCGGCCGGCCCGAGCGCGATCGCGGCATGCTCGAAGGCTTCGTGCCCGTGACGCGAGCCTCCGAGCTGCCGCCGGGCTCGATGAAGTGGGTCGTGATCGATCGCGAGCGCGTGCTGGTCGCGAACGTCGCCGGCGCCTACTACGCGCTCCGCGACGTCTGCGGCCACGCGGGCGCGCCGCTCTCGACCGGCGAGCTCGTGGGCCACGTGATCGAGTGCCCGCTGCACTACGCCTGCTTCGACGTGCGCACCGGCAAGCTCCTGAGCGGGCCCGTGTCCGGCGACGTGCCGACCTACCCGGTTCGCGTCGAGGAAGACACCGTGTACGTGAAGCGCTAGCATCCGGCTCGTCGCCAATCGGGCCCGGTCCTCACGAACCTGGTCGGCCCCGTGGCCTGGCGACGTCCCGATCTCGCGGACCGACGCCGCCGCTCTCGGATAGGATGCGATCCAGGTTGTCGCGGGCGGCGTCGAAGTCGGGTCTGATCTCGAGCGCCCGCCGGTAGTGCCCGATCGCCTCGTCCCACCGCTCCTGGCGCCCGAGCGCGCTCGCGAGGTTGTTATGGGCTTCGGCGTAGTCAGGCCGGAGCCGAAGCGCCTCCTGGTAGTGCTCGACGGCGCCGGCCCATCGGCCCCGGCGGACCAGCACGTTGCCCAGTTGTTATGCGCGGCCGCGAACCCCGGCTTGGATCTCAGGGCCGCCGCGTAGTGGTCGATCGCCTCATCGTCCCTGCCCTGGGTGGACGCCAGCAGGGCCCAGTTGTAGTGCGCCTCCGCGTGATCCGGCTTGACCCGCACCGTCTCACGATACTGCTCGATGGCCTCGTCGGCCCGTCCTTGCCTTGACAGGACCACGCCCCAGTTGTAGTGGGCCTGGGGAAAGTCCGGCTTGATCGCCAGCGCCTGACGGTAGTGCTCGACGGCCTGGTCCCAGCGGCCCTGTCCCTCCAGGACCACGCCGAGGTTATAGTGGGCGATCGACGACGGCGCGACGGACAGTGCGTGGGTCCAGAGTCGCTCCGAACTCCTCCACGTCTGCGTGTGGACGCACGCGAGAACCGCGAGCCCGGCGACCGCGATCGCCGGGAGCGTCAGCCTCGCCACGACACGTCTCGGGGGCCGTGTGGCTCGCGCGACGCGCGCCAGAGCCGCGCCGGCCAGAGCCGCCCAGGGAAGGGTCGGGAGATACGTGTAGCGGTCGGCCGCGACCTGAGGCCCGTTCTGGGCGATGCCCGCACCGGCGTGAAACAGGATCAGCGAACAGAGCCACGCGGGGCCGACGCTGGGCCAGCGATGGCGACCGACCACCGCGAAGCTCGTGATCGCAACGACAACGGCCGCGCTGAGCGGAAACGGCCAGGCCGAGAGCTCGATCGGAGTCCTGAGCTCGTACAGAGGCGCCAGCTGGACCGGCACGATAGTCTTCCCGAGGTAGAATCCGGCACCGTACAGGCACAGCGCGGCCCGTTCGAGCACACCCAACTCGACCAGCGAGCTCAGGTTCCCTCGATTGGCGAGCACCGCCATCACGCTCCCGCCGGCGCTGACCAAGATGAATGGAATTTTTTCGAACAAGACTCGCGCTCCCGGCGGCCCGAGCCAGTTGCTCGGCCGAGCGCCGAGACGATGGAGTGGGTGGAAGTCCAGCACCACGAGGACCGCCGGCAGCGTGACGGCCATGGCTTTGGACAGGACGGCGGCGACGAAGAAGCCGAGCGAGACCCAGTACCACCGGCGCCACCGGCCCGTTTCTTCGGATCTCGCGTGCTGCAGGTATGCGAGGAGCGATACGAGGAAGAAGAACCCGCAGAGGACGTCGCGCCGTTCCGTCGCCCACGCGACCGATTCCACGCGGAGCGGATGCACTCCGAACAGGAGCGCGGCGAATGCCGCGCCAAGCCTCACGTCGAAGTCATGGGCGAGCGGGTCGTCGAGCGACAACGAGATCAGGTGCTGGGCGATCAGGTAGAAGAGCCCGGCGTTCGCGGTGTGCAGCAAGAGGCGGGTCAGGTGATACCCGACCGGATTCATCCCCCAGACGAGATAGTCGAGGCCGAAGGTCATCCAGGTCAAGGGGATGTAGAGACCCATGAGCGTGGTGGTCCACATCCAGCGGAGCTGAGACCAGCCCATACCGCGATACAACGGATTCTCCGTCAGATTGCCGGCGTCGTCCCAGTTGACGAAGTCGTTGCTGAGAGCGGGCCAGAACGTGACGAACGTGAAGGACACGACGATCAGCGGAAAAATCCAGCGGGAGCGACCGCGGCTCGCTTGACGGTGTTCTCGTCGGCGACGGGCCCTGGCCATCGGCGGAATCCTCTCATTTCCCCCTGTGCTTTGTCCCATCGAACGAGGTCGTCGAATTGTGGTGCGGGCTCCTGGCCGTCATGGGCTGGCCCTGGCCGAGGCGCGACAGTAAACTCGAGGACGAGCTGATGCGTAGATTCCGCGTGATCGTGCCGGGCCTGATGCTGCTGGTCGCCGCGGGGAGCACGGCGGCTGACGCCGCTGGGGACGCGCTCGCCCGAGGGCTCGCCGCCATTCACAGCATGACGGGCTGCTACCTGGTGGATTACAACTACGTCGAGGTGGAGAGCCTCAAGACCGGCTACGCGCGTGATCCGCGCGTCTACGACGTCAACCGGGATAAGTCGGCCAAGGAATGGATCACTGCCGACGTCGTGTCGCCGCGCCGCGTCCGGCTGCAGCGCGTGCTGTTCCTCACGGAGCTGGCCGGCGCCGTGCGCGCCGGCAGCGCGATCAGGCACCAGACGGAGGACTGGGAGTACGACGCGCCGTTCCTCTACGAGCTGGTCGCCCCGCGCGTCTGGCAGGTCCGCGACCTGAAGCCGACGCCGGGCTTGTGGACCCGGCGCGTCACCAACCTCGACGACGGGCCTCGCTACCAATGTGCGGCGCGCTGGACCGAGGACACGGCGTATCCGGAGTGGTCGTGCTCGAGCGATGCGCCGGTGCCCGGCCGCGAGACGCGCGACATGAAGCGCAGCGACTACGACACGCTCCAGCGCAGCACGCGGATCATCGCCTACGGTCAGAGCTTCCTCGAGCGGCAGGATAACGTGAAGACCGTCCACCGGGACGGTGTGCGCTCACCGCTGGCGCGCGAGGTCGGCAAGAACTGGTCCGTCCGGCTTCCGGATTCTGAGTGCGAGAGCGCGCGGACGTTCGCCGGACCACACCAGGCGTTCTGGAAGCTGTCGCGCGAGGTCTGGGACGACGTCCTGAACGGGGCTTCACCCTTCGTCGAGAAAGCGCCGGCCGGCCAGCCGCCACGATTCGTCAAGATGTACGAGGTCGAGGAGGATTACATCGGTCGCGATCTCTCCGATCCGGCGCTCCGGCAGGCGGTGCGCGATCGAATTCTCAAGGTCATCGAGACGTACCGCGAGCCGTCGGCCGCCGGCGCTCGATGAGCACGCGCAGCTAGCCCGCGGCCAGGAGATTCTTCTTCTTGAGGGCGTCGATCACGGTCTCGACGTAGCGGGAGATGTCCTTGCTGATGCCCTGCGGCAGCGTCTCGACGGTGCCGCTCCACACGAGCTGATTCTTGGGCGCGTCGTACAGGCTGGTCTCCGAAATGTAGACGTCGTACTGGTAGACCACCGGGGGCTCGTAGTAGCCGAACCAGGCGTTAGCATAGCCCCCATAGAAGCCGAGACCCGGCGCCATTGGATAGTAAACGTAGCTCACCTGCGATTTCTGCTCGACCCGAATGAGTCGGGTTACGAGCGTGCCATCGACGCCCGCCTGCCCCACCGCCTCGCGCAATCTCGCCTCCTCGACCGGTCCGTCCTCCGGGACGAAGCGATACCCCGGCACGGCGTCGACGCCCATCGCCTTGAGCTTGGCGACGAACTCATCCTCGAACGAGCGCCGGATTCCCGGCTGCTTGCTGATCCCGAAGACGATGATTCGCTTGAAGTGAGCCGAAGGGTAGTCGGAGTTGCTCCACTCGTGGACGACTCGCGTCGACGCGCACCCGGCGGCGACGAGGACCAGGGCGAAGACGACGAGTCTCAGCGCTGAGCGGCGCATGGTGAGTGCTCGTCTCGAGAGTATACGACCGGTTGGTTACGATGAGCCCCGACCGGGCCGGAGCCCATTGCGTTCCGAGGCGGCCGGCCCGGCGCGTGGCCCGCGCCGGGCTCGGTCGCGAGATTCGCGGTCTAGCGAATCTGCTTGTGCGTGAACTCGGCGATCATCTCGAGGGCGCGGTTGGACGCCGGCGAGCCGACCTTGCGCATGATGAAGCCCTGGCCCTCGCCCTCGAACAGCTCGAGGTCGACGCCGCCGCCGGCCTTGCGGTAGGCCGCCACGAAGCGGTCGAGGTGCGGGCGCGGGTGCGCGGCATCGTCGGTACCCTGCAGGTAGAGCACCGGCGGCAGCTGGACCTTCTCGCCGCGCTCGAGCGCCCCGGCCGGCGCACCCTCGTTCATCGCTTCCTCGGTCTTCCAGTACGCGTCATGGCACGGGATGAGCTCGTCGACATTCACCGGGAACGGCGCGCCCTTGGCCTTGAGGTCCTTCGCGTAGCGATACCGGCCGAGCGGATCGATGACGGGCGAGGTCATGATCACGCAGCGCACGGTCGCGTCGAGCTTCGGCGCGCTCGCCAGCGGCAGCGCGCTGTAGCGCGGATCGAACGGCCGCATCGCCAGCAGCATCGCCTGGTGGCCGCCGCTCGAGTTGCCCATCGAGCCCACCATGTCGGGCCGGCCGCCCAGCTCGGCCGCCCGCGACTTGATCCAGCGAATCCCGTAGTGGATGTCCTGGAACGACGCGGGATAGGGCGCCGTCGGCGGCTGGCGCCAGTCGAGCGTGGCCACAATCACGCCGCTCTTGGCGAGCGCCTCGTGGATCACCTTGTCGCCGTGGCGATCCGAGCGGCACCAGGCGCCGCCGTGGAGCTCGACCATGATGGGGAAGGGCCCCGCGCCCTGCGGCCGGTAGATGGTCGCGAGGTACGGCGTGTTCCCGTGACGGAGGTACTCGATGTCCTCGACCTTGACGTCGTAGCTCATGCTGGTCTCCTTGACGGGCTCAAGGGCCCACCGCCCGTAGAGTATCCTGCCCGGTATGGCGAAGCCAAGACTGTTCGAAGGGATCGGCGCGCCGGTCAAGCGCCGCGAAGATTTTCGCCTGCTGTCGGGTCGGGGACGCTACGCCGAAGACTGGAACGCCCCGGGGCAGGCGCACGCGGCCTTCGTCCGCTCGCCGCACGCCCACGCCGAGGTGGTCTCCGTCGACGCGAAGCCCGCGCTGGCCCTCGAGGGCGTGCTCGGCGTGTTCACCGGGCGTGATCTCGTCGCCGCCGGAGTCGGACCGATCCCGACGTTGATCGCCGAGCGCGGCGGCGGCATCCGGAGCCGCGACGGCTCCGCGTTCGCCGAGCCGCCGTGGTTTCCGCTCGCGACCGACACCGTGCGCCACGTGGGCGAGCCGGTCGCGATCGTCGTCGCGGCCACGGCGGCCGCGGCTCGCGACGCCGCCGAGGCCGTGCGGGTGCGTTACGCCGAGCGCCCCCCGGTGGTCGACGCCGTCGCGGCACTCGCGGAGGGCGCGCCGCGCCTGCACGCCGGGGTCGAGGAGAACCGCGCCTACGACTGGGAATGCGGCGATGGCGAAGCGACCGCGCGCGCGATCGCCGCCGCCGCCCACGTCACGCGCCTGACTCTGGTCGACAACCGGCTCATCACCTGCTTTCTCGAGCCGCGCGCCGCCCTCGCCGAGTGGGACGCCGGAGCGGGGCGCTACACGCTCTACGCGGGGCTTCAGAGCGTCCATCAGCTCGCCGCGAACCTGGCGCGCGTCCTGGGCGTCGCGGCCGAGCGCGTGCGCTGCGTCACCGCCGACGTCGGCGGCGGCTTCGGCTCGAAGATCCAGGTGTACCCGGAGTACGCGGCGGTCGCGTGGGCCGCGCGGCGGCTCGGCCGCGCCGTGAAGTGGGTGTCGACCCGGTCCGAGGGATTTGTCAGCGACGTCCAGTCGCGCGATCATCTGCTGCGTGGCGAGCTCGCGCTCGACGCGGCCGGGCGCGTCACCGCGCTGCGCGTGCACTCGACGCCGAACCTCGGCGCCTACGTCGCGCCGAGCATCCCAATCTCGACGCTCTCCAACATGGAGCGGATGATCTCCGGGCTCTACGCGATCCCGGCCATTCATCTGCGCGTCGAGGGCGCCCTCACCAACACGGTGCCGATCAACGTCTATCGCGGCGTCGGCCGCATCGAGTGCGTCTACACCGTCGAGCGCCTGATCGAGCAAGCGGCGCGCGAGACCGGCCGCGACCGGGTCGCGCTCCGGCGCGCCAACATGGTCCGAGCCTTTCCTTATCGCACGGCTACCGGCGCCGTCTACGACTCCGGCGACTACGTCGCGCGCCTCGACGAGGCGCTCGAGCTCGCCGATCCGGGCGGCTTCGCCTCACGCCGCGCCGAGGCCGCGCGGCGCGGCCGGCTCCGCGGCCTCGGCGTCGGCCCGTACATCGAGGGCACCGGCGGCGTGCCGCAGGAGTTCGCCGAGGTGCGGGTGCTGCCCGAGGGCGTGGTCGAGGTGCCGATCGGGGCCGTCTCGCAGGGCCAGGGCCACGAGACCGTTTTCGCCCAGGTCGTCGCCGAGCGGCTCGGCCTGCCGTTCGACGCGGTGCGCGTGGTCATGGGCGACACCGATCGCGTGGCGAAGGGCGTCGGCACGTTCGCCTCGCGGTCGATGGTGAGGGCGGGGAGCGCCGCGGTCGAGGCCTCGGACGGCGTCGTCGCCGCCGGCCGCACCATGGCGGCGCATCTCCTCGAAGCGGCCCCGGGCGACATCGAGTACGGCGACGGCGCGTTCCGCGTCGTCGGCACGGACCGGTCGGTCGGGATCTTCGAGCTCGCGCGCGCGGCCGCCGCGGGCAAGCTGCCGCCGGCGCTCGGCACCACGCTCGCCGCCGCGAAGATGCACGAGAACCCGGCGTTCGCGTTCGCCAACGGCTGCGAGGTGTGCGAGCTGGAGGTCGACCCCGAGACCGGCGCGGTCGAGATCGTCGCCCTGACCATCGTCGACGATTCCGGCCGCTCGGTGAATCCGATGATCGTGCACGGCCAGATGCACGGCGCGGCGGCGCAGGGGATCGGCCAGGCGCTGACGGAGCGCTGCGTCTACGATCCGGCGAACGGCCAGCTCCTCTCGGGCTCTTTTCTCGACTACGCCATCCCGCGCGCCGACGATCTGCCGTCGATCTCGGTCACCAGCCGCGACGTGCCGAGCCCGACGAATCCGCTCGGCGTCAAGGGCGCGGGCGAGGGCGCCACGGTCGGCGCGCCGGGCGCCGTGATCCACGCGATCCTCGACGCGCTGGCCCCGCTCGGTGTGGCTCACATCGACATGCCGGCGACGCCGGAACGCGTGTGGCTCGCGATCCGGGCTGCTCAAAAGGGCGCCGATGCGACGCGACGCCCGAAGGCCTCGCGCGAGGCGTCCTAGGCGGTCGCCGCCCAGCTACTCAGGACGACCCAGGGGAGCGCCGAGCCGTCACTTTTCAGCTCTTCCTTCACGATCCGTCGACCCGGTTCGTCTACGGCCGAGTGCCCGCGTCGGCGAAGCTCGCCGACGAGCGTGGACTTGCCGCCGCCCGAGCATCCGGAGATCACGACAAAGCGGTCTCTTCGTGGCTCCCGCGTGAGGCTCTCAGGTGGTTTCACCACGGGCTGCTAGCCCCCGCGGAAGTCGCGGAGGCGGCGCCAGATCGCGCGGAGGCCGGCGATGACCGGCACCGAGAGGAACATACCCGCGACGCCGGCCAGCTCGCCGCCGGCGAGCACGCCGAAGATCACGAGGCCGGGATGGAGCTCGACGCCGCGGCCCATGATCAGGGGGCTCGAGACGTAGTCCTGGACGAGACGCCAGATCACGATGAAGAGCGCCAGGAGCCAGGGGTGCACGAAGCCGCTGAACAGGGCGACCGAGACGATCGTGACGCCCGCGGCGAGCGGTCCGACGACGGGAAGGAACTCGAGCGCCCCGCCGATCGCCGCGAGGACCAGGGCGTACGGCACGCCCGCGAGCAGGAACAGCACCGCCCAGACGACGAACGTCAGCACGCACAGGAGGACAAGGGCGCGGACGTATTCACCGAACACGCTGTGGAGGTCTCGGGCGATCGCCTGATAGAGCTCGCGCCGCCCGCCCTGCTCGGCGATCGCGCCGGTCGCCGAATCCGCGATCCGCTCGGCGTCCCGCAGGAAGAAGAACGCGAAGATCGGAACCATGACGACGACCCAGGCGCCCGAGAGCCAGCTGAGGGCGCCGGCGAGGCCGCGCTGGGCGTACTCCACGGCCTGCGGCAGGTGCGCCCGGACCAAGTCGTCTAGAATCTCGGCGCCGGCCCAGCGCGGGAAGATGTTGCTGATCACTCGTCCGCTCTTGATCTGCGCCGAGATCTCTGGGAACTTCTGGCCGAGCGCGGCCAGCTCGCGGCCGAGCGGGGGACCGACCAGCGCGGCCAAGGTGCTCAACGCGGCCACGAGCACGAGATAGACCGCGCCGATCGCGAGCGGGCGCCGCCCCGAGCGCGGCAGACCGCGCTCGGCGAGCTTCACGAGCGGAAAGATCAGGTACGCGAACACCACGGCGAAGGCCAGCACGAGCAGGACCGTTCGCAAGAGATAGAGGAGCGCCAGCCCGCCGAGGACGACGAGGACGGTCCACACCACTCGCAGGGTTGTGGGATCGAGGATGCGAGGCGGCGGAGGCGACGGCATGACGGGCGCGATTCTAGATCACGCCGGGATCAGCCGCGCTGCGGCAGGGTCGCCGCGGTCGGCCGGCGCCGCCGCCACAGGCTCGCCCGCCATCTGATGCCGATGAGCAGAGTGAACACGAGCCCGACGGCCGTGAACACGCTGATGGTCGACGGATAGCCGATGCGTTCGATGAGGACACCCGAGGCCATCAGGCCGAGCGGCATGCCGTAGATCGCCAGGGTCCGTACGCCCATCACGCGCGCCCGGAAGCGCTCGTCCGAGGCCGCGAGGATGTTGGCGGTCATCGCGATCATCGCGATGCTCTGGACGAAGCCCGCGATGACCAGCGCCGCGAGGCCGGGCCCCATGCTCTGCAGACGGCCGAAGCCGAACAGGATCGCGTACCAGATCGCCGTGTAGACCAGCATCGATCGCGCGAGCCGCCGTGGACCGCCCGTCGCGACGGTGGCGATCGAACCCATGAGACTGCCGAGCGCGAAGCTGGCGGCGAGCCAGCCGAGCCCCGTCGCGTCGACGAGGAAGACGCGCTTGGCCACGTAGGGCAGGAGGCCGCTCGAGATCGGGTAGGCGGTCAGGTTGATCAGGAACGCGAGCCACATCATCGCGAGCAGCTCCGGCGTCCCCAGCACGTAGAGCAGACCGTCCTTGAGCTCGCGGCGGCGCGACGGGACCAGCCCGGCGCCGGCGGCCGATTCGGAGCTCTCGCCGATCGAGCCGCCGGGATCCGGCACCGGACGCCGTCTCGCCACTTCCCAGGTGAGCACGAGGCTCGCCGCGTAGAGCGTCGTCACCAGGACGTAGGTTCTCTCGAGACCGAGAAGAGTCGAGAGCCCGGCGCCGGCGAGCGCGCCGACCACACGGGCCGAGTCCATCGTGGCGCGCGAGAGGCCGACCGCGCCCATCAGGTGCGCCGGCGGAATCGTCTCGCCGATGAGCGCGTTGCGGAGCACCTGGTCGTTGGGACGCACGATGCCGGCGAGCGTGGCGATCGCGAAGACCCAGCCGGGCGTCAGGTTCCCGGTCAAGGTCAGCATCAGAACGAACGCGGCGAGCAGGGTGTAGACCGCGCGCATTGCCGAGAGCACCACCCGGCCGCCGAGCCGGTCGCCCAGCACGCCGAACATCGGCGAGGCGAGGGTGCCCAGCAGCAGCAGCGAGCCGAACGCGGTGAGCAGCAGGACCGAGCCCGTCTGCACCATCACGTACCAGCCGAGGATGACCGTCTCCATCTCGAACGCCAGCGACGTGAGCAGATCGGCGGGCCACTGGAAGCGGAAGCTCCGGACGCGGAACGCGGCGGGGATCAGGGCCGAATGCGCGCCTCAGCCGGCCAGCCGCTCGATGGCCGACACGTCGTCGGCCGAGAGCGGCAGATCGCAGCTCGCGAGGTCCTGCTTCATGTGCGCGGGATCGGAGGTCCCGGTCAGCGGTAGCATGCCGACGGCGAGGGCGAACCGGAACACGACCTGGGGTGGTGTCGCGCGCAGGCGCGCGGCGATCTCGGCGACCCGGCGGCTCGACAGCACCTCGAGGTTGGCGGTGAGCAGCGAGAAGCCCTGGTAGACGATCCGGCGCTCGCGGCAGAACGCGCGCACGTCGCGGTCCCAGCCGAGCCGGGCGAAGCACCGGTTCTGCACGAACGCGGGCGGCTCGGCGCCGGTCGCGATCATCTGGCGCAGATGGCGTAGCGACACGTTGCTGACACCGAGAAGGCGCGTGCGCCCGCCGTCGCGCTCCTTGATCATCGCGGCCCACACCTCGGCGTCGTGCTCGGTCCATCCGTAGCCGGACGCCGGCCCGTGCAGCACGTAGCTGTCGACGTGGTCGGTTCCGAGGTGCTCGAGCGAGCTCGCCATCGACTGCGCGACCTGCGTGGACAGAGGCGCCGTCTGATCGTAGGGGAGCCGATGGTCCTGGCCGCCTTCATAGGTGAATTTCGTCTGGAGGAGGAGATCGGCGCGGGTAACGACGCCGGCGCGGTACGCGGCGGCGAGCGCCTGGCCCACACCCGCCTCGAAGTAGTGCCGCCGCTGGTTCGCGGTATCGATGCCCCGGAAGCCCGCCCGGAGTGCCTGCTCGGTCAAGGCCGGCGTCCGGTCTTCCTTCCAGGCGGTTCCATAAAGGAAGTTGGGGACGCGTGCGGGCTCCGTTGCCGGCATGGCGTCATTCTGCCACGGTCGCCGCGAATTTCGAGCGGACAGCGCCGGCTCGGGTGGCGTAGCCTTCGCGCCCTGCTCGTGCTAACGTCCAGCCCGAGGAGCGGCTACCATGAAGGTCTCGTTCTTCGAAACCGCGCGTTACCAGGCAGCGAAGCCCCTGCCATCGGAATGGCCCGTGCCGTCCGGCGTCTACGAGCCCGACGCGGGCGCCCGCGCCTATCGCGGGATGATCGAGCGGCTCGAGTTCGTCGAAGAGCTCGGGTTCGACTGGGTCAGCGTCTCCGAGCATCATTACTCGCCGCGGATCCTGACGCCGTCCCCGATCGTCTCGGCCGCGTTCCTCGCCGCGCATCTGAAGAAGATCAAGATCGCGCTGCTCGGCCCGATCGTCCCGCAGAGCAATCCCGTGCGCGTGGCCGAAGAGATCGCGATGCTCGATACCATGGCCCAGGGACGCCTGGTCGTCGGGCTCTTGCGCGGAACCTCGAACGAGTCGCTGACGTACGATCTGAACCCGGCCGAGTCCCGGGAGCGAACCGACGAGGGGATGGAGCTCATCCTCAAGGCGTGGACGGAGCCGCAGCCGTTCGGCTGGCAGGGTCGTCACTTCCGATACCGCACCGTCTCGATCTGGCCGCGCCCGCTCCAACAGCCTCATCCGCCGACCTATGCGCTGGGAACCAGTCGCGAGGCCTGCGAGTTCGCGGCGCGCCACCATCTGGGCTGCGGCGTTTCCTACGGATCGTTCGAGGGGGTGGGCAGAGCCACGAAATACTACCGCGAGGAATGCGCGCACCACGGGTGGCAGCCCTCGCCCGAGCAGATCATCTATCGGGCGAACATGCTCCTGGCCGACACCGATGAGGAAGCTCACGAGACGTTGCGCAAGCTGCCGGGCCAAGCGCCGTTCTCCATGCGGCCGCGTATCCGCGACGCGATGATGACGCTCGATTCGCGCAACATCGCGGGCGAGGCGCGGTCGCCGATCGTGAGCGGGGCCCTGCCCACCACGTTCATCGGCAGCCCGGACACGGTCGTCGACCAGGTCCGCCGCTGTCGCGACGTAGTCGGGGCGGGCGTCATCGACATCTCGCTACACCCACCCGGCTCGAACGATCTCGAGCCCCTCATGCGCGCGCTCGAGCTCTTCGGCAAGAAAGTGCTCCCGCGGATCCGCGACATCTAGGACTTCCCCGGGAATGGCCGAGACCGCGTTCCGCGAAGGTCACGTCGACGCCGACGGGTTCCGGATCCGCTTCCTGGAGGCCGGCGACGGTGTTCCGCTCGTGCACCTGCACGGCGCCGGCGGGCTGCGTCTCACCCCCACGCACGAGCTCCTCGCTCGCCGGTTCCGAGTCGTCGCCTTCGAGATGCCGGGGTTCGGCAATTCGCCGGTGAACACGCGCACCGAGACCATGCCCGAGCTCGCCTCGACGATGTCGCGCGCGATCGACCGGCTCGGCCTGGACACGTTCAACCTGATGGGTACCTCCTTCGGCGGAAAGACCGCCCTGTGGCTCGCGCTCCAGCAGACCGGGCGCGTGCAGGCACTCGTGCTCGAGGCGCCGGCCGCGATCCGTCAAGAAGGCGCCGCGGCGCCGTCGGGCACGCCCCAAGAGATTGCGCGGCGCCTCTATGCGCATCCGGAGCGGGTCTCGGCTCCGCTGATCGACCCGGCGCTGCGCGCGAAGGCGCAGCCGCTGGTCCAGCGGCTTCTCGGTCCTCACCGCGACGCGGATCTCGAGAGCCGGCTGCAGGATCTCTCGACGCCGACGCTCGTGCTCTTCGGCACCCTCGACGGCGTCATCGCGCCGGCGATGGGCCGCCTCTACAAGGACTTGATGCCCAACTGCCACCTCGTCTTCGTGTACGATGCGGCGCACGCGATCAGCACCGATCGCCCCGAGGCGTTCACCGAGGTGGTGGTCGACTTCCTGGAGCGCCACGAGGCGTTCGTCATCAGCCGCGCCGAGACGGTGATCCACCCGTAGACAATCCACCTCATCGCCGAGGAGGATGCTCATGGTCCGCTTCTCGTCAGTGGCGTCGGCGACCGCGCTCCTCCTCAGCCTTTCCCTCTCGGCGTCGGCCCAGGCTCCCGCGCCGCCGCCCGTAGGGCGCTCGGAAGCGCCCGCGGGGCGCTCGGAAGCGCCCGCGGGGCAGGTCACGTTCGCCGTCACGGTGACATTGGCGCCGACCTGGTTCGATCCGGCGGAGACGCCGGGGGTCATCACCCCGTTTCTCACGCTCTACGCGCTCCACGACGCGCTCGTGAAGCCGCTGCCCGGCAACGCGTGGGCGCCGTGCCTGGCCGAGTCGTGGACGATGTCGAAGGACGGCCTCACCTACGAGTTCGTGCTCCGCAAGGGAATGCGGTTCCACAACGGTGATCCGCTCACTGCCGAGGACGTGAAGTTCTCGTTCGAGCGCTACAAGGGCGGCGGCGCCACGACCCTGAGGGCGCGCGTGGCGGGGGTCGAGATCATCGATCCCCTGCGCATCCGGTTCCGGATGAAGCAGCCGTGGCCCGACTTCATGACGTTCTACGCGACGCCGGCCACCAGCGCCGCCTGGATCGTCCCGAAGAGGTACGTGGAGCGCGTCGGCGACGACGGCTTCAAGAAGGCTCCGATCGGCGCCGGCCCCTACCGCTTCGTATCCTTCAACCCCGGCGTCGAGCTGGTGCTCGAGGCCTATGAGGGCTACTGGCGCAAGACGCCGTCGGTCAAGCGCGTGGTGTTGAAGTCGGTACCGGACGAGGCGACTCGCATGGTGATGGTCAAGCGCGGCGAGAGCGACATCTCCTATGGCCTGCGGGGCCCGGACGCCGACGACGTGCGACGCACCCCCGGCCTCGCGCTCAAGGTCGTGCTTCCGACCGTCAGCCAGTGGCTCACGTTCACCCAGCAGTGGGACCCGAGGTCGCCGTGGGCGGACCAGCGCGTGCGCCTCGCGGCGAACCTCGGCATCGATCGCAAGACGTTCAGCGACGCGGAGTATCTCGGACACGGCCGGCCGGCGCCGTCGATCATCCCGCGCGATTTCGAGTTCTACTGGGCGCCGCCCGCCTATCCGTACGATCCGGCGCGCGCGAAGAAGCTTTTGGCCGAAGCGGGCTATCCGAAGGGCTTCGACGCCGTCGAGCTCGCAACCGACGCCGTGTTCGCGCCGGAGGCCGAGGCTGTGCTCAACGGCCTGCAGTCGATCGGCATCCGCGCCCGGCTACGCCCGATGGAGCGCGCGAGCTTCTACAAGGCGGATCAGGAAAAGCAGTTCAAGTACCTGGTGCGCGTGGGCAGCGGGGCCGCCGGCAACGCCTCGACCCGGATCGAGGCGTTCGTGATCTCCGGCGGGATTCGCTCCTACGGCGGCTACCCCGACATCGACGCGCTCTTCCGCGATCAGGCCGGCGAGATGGACGCCAAGCGGCGTGAAACGCTCCTGCACAAGATCCAGCAGCTCATGTACGAGCGCGCGATGTTCGCGCCGATCGTGGAGCAAGCTGGACTGATCGGCGTGGGCCCGCGGCTGGCCGAGGTGCCCACGATCACCGGACACCCGTTCATCTCGCCCTACGAGGACCTCAGGCTCAAGTAGCCCAGGCGAGCCGCGTAGCCCCGGGACGGCGCGAGTCGCCGCCTGCGCGAGTCGACGGTCAGTCCGAGGGCTTCGAGCGTTTCGACTCCGAGGATCGGCTCGACGACACCGCCGACGTGGATGGTCGCCGGCGCTTCGCGCTTCCCGATCCGGCCCGTGTCGACGAGCATGCTGACCGTCGCCGCTTTGTCGGCCGAGACCCTCACGCGTTGATGAATGTGACCCACGGCCCAAAGCCTAGGTCGCGGTGGGCCTCGCGTCAACGAGCTTCGACAGATACATCACGCTCAAAGCCGATAGACGCGCGCGGCCGTGTCGTGAAAGAGCTTGGCCTTCTCGCCCGCCAAGAAGCCGGCCGTCAGGCGCTTGAACGAGTTCCACAGGACCGTGTAGCTGCAGCTCGCCACGTCGACCGGGAAATTCGACTCGAACATGCAGCGGTCGACGCCGAACTTCTCGATCGTGAAGTCGTAGTAGTGCCGCGTGGCGTCGGCGAGCTCGTGGCTGCCGGGCGGGCGCGAGCGCTCGTGCCAGCCGAAGCCGTTGATCTCCATGTTGATCCCGCCGAGCTTGGCGACGACGTTGGGGCAGGTGGCGAGCTCGCTGATCGACTTCTTCCACTCCACGTGGATGTCTTTCGCGCGGCCGGCGTAGGGCCCGATGCCGAGCGGCCCGCCGAAGTGGTTCAAGATGATCGTGGTGCCCGGAAACGCGCGCGCCAGCGACGTGACGTCGGGGATCTGGTGGTGATAGAGCCACGCCTCGAAGGTGAGCTTACGCGGCGCCAGCTGCTTGAACCCCACACGGAAGTCGTCGCGCAGGAGCAGCCCCTGTCCCGGGTTGGTGCGATGGCTCGGCACGGACGGATTGGGATCCCAGGCCGCGCCGAGGCGGATGCCGCGGAACCGGCCGCCGCCCGCGGCGATCTGCGCGTCGAGCACGGCGCCGACTCGATCGCCCAGACGCAGGTTGGCTGTGCCGATGATGCCGGCGGCGATGCGCGTCTTGCCGTAGAGGCCCGAGGCGCTCATCGCCGCGATCCCGTTCACGAACTCGGTCTCGCCGATTGGGCGGAGCTCCTCCGGGCCGTCCTTCTTGAACATCGCTCCGCACTCGATGAAGACCGTCGACACGATGTTGTGGCCGGCGGAGAGGTCGGCCACGATCTCGTCGATCAGATAGCGCGGGGCGGTGCGCGCGACGTTCTGGTCCCACAGGTGATGGTGCGGGTCGCAGATCGGCAGATCGGGCTCGAGCGCGGTCTCGACGGTCTGCGCGAGCCAGTCGTGGTTCTTCGAGCGTGCCGTCATGGTCGGTCGTTCCCCCTGCGTCGCGGCGCCTTGGTTCGGCGCCCGCGCGCGCCCATGATGCGCCACGGCCCGGCGGACCGCAAACACGAGGAGTCCGGGGACTCCGCGTATAATCGCGACAGCACACATCAGCGCCTAGATTCGACACCAAGGAGGCCGACGATGGCGGTGACCTCGCGCGAGCCGATTCGACCGGTGACCGGAACGCACGTGTTCCGCATTCAGCACGAAGGGATCGCGACAGCCGACGCCGAGCGGTCGAAGGACTTCTACTGCCGGGTGTTCGGATTCCAGGTGTTGCCGCGCCCGGCGTTCACTTCGGGCGGCTACTGGCTCGGCACGCCCGGCATCTTTCCCCAGATCCACATCATCCAGTCGCAGATGCAGCCGCCCGGGGCCGCGGCGCCGATCAGCCCGCTCGGCCGCCACACGTGCTTCGAGGTGGTCGACTACGACAACATGAAGGCCACGCTCGAGCGCGAAGGCATCAAGTACGTCGAGAATACGCAGCCGGGCGGGCGCGTCCAGATGCTGTGCAACGACCCGGACGGCAACACCCTGGAGTTCCAGCCCGCCACTGTCTGACCGGCGGCGCAACCGGTCGGTGCGCGGCCCGGCGCGGCTCGATGCGCCTGGCATACTGTTCGTACGAGCCCGGCCGTGCGCGCCGCAGGCCGTCGCGGGGCTGGGGCCCCGCCGGCCGAGGCGCGCTTATGACCTGGCCGTGCGCGCCGCAGGCCGTCGCGGGGCTGGGGCCCCGCCGGCCGAGGCGCGCTTATGACTAGATGAAAGACGAGCGAAGCGCGACACCGCAAGCCGATCGCCTGACGATCGCGCGAGCCCTGCGCGAGATGGCCGGGCTGCTCGACGCATCCGGTCAGGAGACCTTCAAGGCACGCGCCTACGCGCGCGGCGCCGAGGTGCTCGAGCGTCTCGACGCCGACCTCGGCGAGCTCGTCGCCCGTCGCCGACTCACGACGTTGCAGGGCATCGGCCCGGCGCTGGCCGCGATGATCACCGACCTCTATCAGACCGGACGCTCGCAGACGCTCGAGGACCAGCGCCAGCGGGTGCCGGCGATCGCGCTCGAGCTCTCGCGCATCCCGCGGCTGGGGCTCGACAAGATCGCGGCGCTCCACGCGGCGCTCGGCGTGAAGACGATCGACGACCTCGAGGCCGCGTGCGTGGCGGGCCGCGTGCGGTCGGTCAAGGGCATGGGCGAGAAGACCGAGCGCCGGATCCTCGACGCGATTCGCCGGATGCGCGCGCCCGAGGCCCAGCGCGTCCTCCTGCCCGAAGCGCTCGCCGACGCTGCCGCGCTGTCCGCGCATCTCCGGAAGGCGCCCGTCAGCGCGAGCGTCGAGGCCGCCGGCGATCTCCGCCGCTGGGCGGAGTCGCTCGACGAGCTGTCGCTGGTCGTCGCCGCGGACCGGCCCCCCGACGCGATGAAGCACGCGCTCCGCGCGCCTTTGCTCGCGGAGGTGACCTCCAGGGACCAGGAGACCTTCCAGGGGCGTCTGGCCAGCGGTCTCTCGGTCAGGGTTCAGGTCGTGTCACGCGCCGCGTGCGCGCCCGCTTTGCTGAGGGCGACGGGCTCCGCGGCGCACGTGGAGCATCTCGAGCGCCTCGCCCGCGAGCGCGGCGTTCGCCTCGAGGGCGAGAGCGAAGCCGAGATCTACGCGCGGCTCGGGCTGCCGTTCATCCCGCCGGAGCTCCGGGAGGGCGAGGGCGAGATCGAAGCGGCGATGACCGACGCCTTGCCCGCCGATCTCGTCACCGCCGAGGATCTCAAAGGGCTCGTGCACTGTCACACCGTCTACAGCGACGGCCAGGACACCGTCGAGCAGATGGCGCGCGCGGCCGATGCGCTCGGCATGGAGTACATGACCATCACCGACCACTCGCCGTCCGCGGCCTACGCTGGCGGCCTCTCGGTCGACCGGCTGAAGACGCAGTGGGAGGAGATCGCGCGGGTCCAGGAGCGCGTATCGGTGAAGCTCCTGCGGGGCACCGAGTCGGACATCCTCGCCGACGGAAGCCTCGACTATCCCGATGCGATCCTCGAGCAGCTCGACGTCGTCATCGCGAGCATTCACCGGCGCCATCGCATGGACGCGAACCAGATGACGGAGCGCCTCGTCCGGACGATGGCGCTGCCGTGCTTCAAGATCTGGGGCCACGCGCTCGGCCGGTTGATCCTCTCGCGGCCGCCGGTCGAGTGCCGCGTCGAGGAGGTGCTCGACGCGGCGGCGACCGGCCGAGCCGCCGTGGAGATCAACGGCGACCCGCGACGGCTCGACCTGCCCCCGCGCTGGCTCAAAGCCGCGCGCGAGCGCGGCCTTCGCTTCGTCGTATCGACCGACGCCCATTCGGTGGGCGAGCTCGGCAACGTCCGCTACGGGATTCCGATGGCGCGGCGGGGCTGGGTCAGGCGCGGCGACGTATTGAACACGCGGAGCGCCGCGGAGTTCGTCCAGGCGGTGGCGCCAGCGGGCCGGAGGTGAGCCGGATCTTCCTGCTCTCGCCCGCGCACTGCGGGGGACTTCGAGCGCGGATGGTCCTGAGCGATCGTGCGCCCTTCGACCTGGCTCAGCGCGTGCGGGCCGGCGCGGGCGCGCCGCTGGGCGAGGTCTTCTCGTTCCTGAGCGGCCTCTACTTCCGCGGCAAGCTTGCCTATGCCCGCGCGTTCGCGAATCCAGGCGACGGCGACGCGGGTGTGTTCGTCATCACACCGACCGACGGTCTGTGCCCGGCCGACGAGCCCGTCGACCTGGCCCGTTTGCGCCGCTTCGCGGCCGTGGACATCGAGGGCGACGATCCGCGCTATCGCAAGCCCCTCGACCGCGACGCGCGCCGGCTCGCCCGGCGCATCGGACCGGCCGGCGAAGTGGTGCTGCTCGGCAGCATCGCGACCGGCAAGTACGTCGATCCGCTGCTGGCCGTGCTGGGCGAGCGCCTGCGGTTTCCGGCCGACTTCGTCGGGCGCGGCGACATGAGCCGCGGCGGCCTGATGCTTCGCTGCGCGCGCACCGGCACCGAGCTCGCCTACGTGGGGGTGCGGGACGCCGCGCGCCACGGGCCGCGACCGCCGCGCCTGCCGCCGCCGGTCCGATGAGTCCCGCCGGCGCGAAGCGCGCCCGCACGCCGCGAGCCGCCCGCCGCGTGATTCCGACCGATGTCGACACCCTGGAGCTGCGCGCCGGGCCCCGCTCCGTTCACCTGACCAACCTCCGGAAGCCGTTCTGGCCGGAGCTCGGCATCACCAAGGGCGATCTTTTGCAGTACTACGTCGACGTGTCGCCGGCGCTCCTTCCGCACCTGCGCGACCGGGCCATGGTGATGAAGCGCTATCCGAACGGCGCCGCCGGGGACTTCTTCTTCATGAAGCGCGCCCCGTCGCCGCGGCCCGACTGGATCGAGACGTGCGCGATCGAGCACGAGTCGGGCAGCGTCATCGACTTTCCGATGATCCAGGATCTTCCCGCGCTGCTCTGGGTCGTGAACCTCGGCTGCATCGATCTGAACCAGTGGTACGCGCGGTGCGACGACACCGACCGGCCCGACTATCTCCACTTCGACCTCGACCCGGTGAAGGGCGCCACGTTCGCGCAGGTCAGCGAGGCGGCGCTCATTCTGAAGGAGACGCTCGACTCCCTGGAGATGCCGAGCTACCCCAAGACCACGGGGTCGCGGGGCATTCACGTCTACGTGCCGATCGTCCGCGGGCCGACGCAGAAGGACGTGTGGACGATCGCGAAGACGATCTCGGTGTCGCTGGCCGGCGCGCATCCGCGCCTGCTCACCGCCGAGTATCGCGTGGCGCGGCGTCCGAGCGAGCGCGTGCTCGTGGACTACAACCAGAACGCGTGGGGACGCACCCTGGCCTCGGTCTACTCGGTGCGCCCGCATCCGTCGGCCGCCGTGTCCACGCCGGTCGAGTGGACGGAGATCGAGCGCGGCCTGAGGATCGAGGACTTCCGGATCGACAACGTCCCGGCGCGCGTAGCCAGGCGCGGTGACCTCTGGGCACCTCTGCTGGCGCGCCGCGGCCGCGTCAAGCTCGACGATCTGGCGTAGCGCGCCGGGGCCTCGGCCGGCCCGAGGCCCCGGCGGTGCGCTAGAGCATCCTCTTGCGCGCCTTCTTGGCGCGCGCGGCTCCGATCGCGGTCTTCACTTCTTGCTCTTCCTCGGGCGGCGGGAGATCTGGATCGAGCCCGAGCGCGGCCATCACCTCGAGGACGCGGTTCGGCAAAGTTACCGGGTAATCGTTACGCCCTGCGAACCCGGCCGATCCAGCTGACGACGAGATCGGCCAGCTCGCGCTCGTGTCCCTGGAAGCCGTGCCGCGCCCGCGGAACGACGGCGCCGGTGAACGATCGGGCACGCACCGCGTTGCGCCGGAACGCCTCGATCACCTCGCGCGCCGGGCGGTCGAGAAACTCGTCGCGACTCCCGAGGATCGCGGCGATCGGGAGTCTCACGGACCGGAACGCCGGCCACCGGGCGTCCGCGCGGTAGTAGGGGAAGACGTCCTCGACTTCTCCCGGGCGATAGAGGCTGATGTAGCGCCGGGCGCTCCAGAAGCCCCACGCGCGAGGCACGAGCCCGTCGGGATCGCGCCGCGCGATGCGCTCGGCCCCCGCGACCCGGCGGCGCAGCTCTCGCGCGCCCAGCCGCTTGGCCTCGGCCGCCACGTCGGAGACCGGGCCGACCAGGACGATCCCGACGATGCGCCGGTCACGGGCTCGGGACGCGTAGTAGAGGACCTTGTTGGCGCCGGTCGAGTGGCCGGCGAGGACGACGCGGCGGTACCCGCACCGGCGCGCGAAGGCGACCATCGCGCGGATGTCCAGGACGCTTTGCCCGAAGCGCTCGAACGCCGCGCCCGCGAGCTGACGGCCGCGGCCGGCGACGACGTCGTGGCCGCGGTTGTTGAGCTTGAAGAAGGCGACCCCGGCCGAGTTCAGGCGCGTCGACAGCTCGCGCGTGAGCGGCTGGCCGGAGGAGAACACCGACCCGAGACCGTGCACCCACACCACCGCCGTGCCGCGACGCCCACGCGGCTCGGCGACGACCCCGTCGAGCCAGACGCCGTCTCGAGCCGCGATGCGCACGAGCGAGGCGGCCACGCCGATCGATCTCGGCACCACCGGACAATGGCCGGGTTGGGCGAGGGGGTCAAGCGCAAACGGCGGCGGGGGCCGCTCCGCAGTATAATCGGCCAGAGTTCCGGCGGGCGCTCGGCCGTGAAGCGTTCAGCGGGGAGGGAGAGGCCATGCTGACCCACGAAGAGAACGAGCTCATCACGCGCATCGGTTCGGGTACTGCCATGGGGAACGCGATGCGCCGATACTGGATCCCGGCGCTGCTGGCCTGGGAGCTACCCGAGCCCGATTGCCCGCCGGTGCGGGTGAAGCTCCTGGGGGAAGACCTGGTGGCGTTCCGCGATACCCAGGGCCGCATCGGCCTGCTCGAGGAGCTCTGCCCCCATCGGCGCGCCTCGCTGTTCTTCGGCCGCAACGAGGAGTGTGGGCTCCGCTGCGTCTACCACGGCTGGAAATTCGACGTGACCGGCCGCTGCGTGGACATGATGAACGAGCCGGAAGAGCTCTCCTTCAAGCACAAGATTCGCCAGCCGTCGTATCCGACCGTCGAGATCGGCGGCGTGATCTGGGCCTACATGGGCCCACCCGATCTGCAGCCGCCGCTGCCGAAGTTCGCCTGGACGCAGGCGCCCGCGACGCACCGCCACGTGTCGAAGGTGATCGAGGAGTGCAACTGGCTGCAGGCGCTCGAGGGCGGCATCGACACTTCGCACGCGCCGATCCTGCACCGGCTGCTCGTCCCCACCTCCAAGCGTGGCGGGCTCAATCCGACGACCGCGTTCGTGCGGGGCAAGGCGCCGAAGCTGGTCGTCGACCTGACGGACTGGGGCTATCAATACTCGGGGATTCGGCCGCTCGGCGAGAGCGAGATCCACATCCGCACCTACCACTTCGTGATGCCGTTCCATCAGATCCGTCCCTCCCTGACGGACAAGGGCTTCCCCGGCGTGGCCGGCCACATCTGGGTGCCGATGGACGACTTCAACACGATGGTCTACAACTGGCACTACAGCACCACGGAGCAGCCGCTCGACGAGGAAGACCGGCTCGAGCGCCGCTCCGGCAACGGTCCGAGCCACGTCGATCCGGCCACGTTCCGCTCGAAGGCCAACCGCCAGAACAACTATCTCCTGGATCGACAGGTACAGAAGACCGAGACGTTCACCGGGATCGACGGCATCAACACGCAGGATCGTGGAATCCAGGAGAGCATGGGCCGCGTTTGCGATCGCAGCAAGGAGCACCTCGGGCCGGCCGACAAGGCGATCATCCAGACCCGTCGCTTGCTGCTCGCCGCCGTGAAGACGGTGCGCGACGGCGGCACGCCTCAGGGCGTCAACCCGACGTACTACCCGCTGCGCGCCTCTGAGGGCGTGGTCCCGCGCGACGCCGACTGGCGGGAGATCCTGACGCCGGAGATGGCGTCGGCCGAGATCTTACAGACGGTCTAGTTGACCACGACCGCTGGGCCGCGCCGAAGGCCCAGCAGGTTCGCGCTGGTCGCGACGGTCGTCGGAGTCTCGCTCGCGGGATGCGCGATGGGCCCCTTACCCTACGAGTTCGTCGACTCCTCGACGGCCGACGGGCCTTCGCGCGTCTCGGAGAACGCGGACAACGTTGCCGCGGGCATCGAAGTCTCGACCATCGAGCCCGACGTCCGCTACCTCGCGTCGCCGGAGCTTCAGGGGCGCCTGCGCGGTACGGAAGGCAACGCCAGGGCTTGCGCCTACATCGTCGCGAGCCTGAAGGCGGCGGGCCTCGCGCCGCTCTTCGGCGACACCTTCGAGCAGCCCACCCATCCCGACGGCCGCAGCCCGGAGCCGTACGCCGTCAACGTCGGCGCGATCTATCGCGCGGCCGAGAGCGACGCGCGCTGGATCGTCCTCGTCGCGCACTACGATCATCGGGGCGTGATCGGCGGCAAAGTCCAGGCCGGCGCCGACGACAACGCGAGCTCGGTGGCGCTGCTCCTGGCGCTGGGACATTCGCTGGGCCGCGTCCGGCCCCCGCTGCGGCGCCACGTCGTCCTGCTGTTCCCTGACGCCGAGGAGCCGCCGGACGTCCGCACGGAGCGGATGGGATCGTCGTGGTTCTGGCGCCATCCGCCTTTGCCGGCCGAACGCCTCGACCTGGCGCTCGTCTTCGACCTCATGGGCGGCCGCGCCTCGCCCGAGATTCGAGCCGCCGGGCTCGCGGACGCGCTGTTCGTCCTCGGCGCCGAGGCGCACCCGAGCCTGGTCTCGCTCGTGCGCGACGTCGCTGCGGCCGCGCGCGTGGAGCCCGTCCGGCTGAGCCTGCCGATGATCGAGGTGATGCCGTACCGGCCGGGCTCCCGTTTCGCGCGCAGCGACTATCACGGCTTGCGCGAACACGGGGAGCGGCCGTTTCTCTTCCTCACGACCGGGCGGACGGAGACCTATCACACGGCCGCCGACACGCCCGACACCGTCGATTACGCTCGGCTCCGCGCGCTGTCGCGCTGGGTGGCTCGGCTGGCCGTTCACGCCGCGGACGTCGACGTCCAGCTCGGCTGGCGCGATCTGCGCGCCGACCCGCGCGCGGACGCGCGCTCGCTGCTGAGGCTCTACGGCGCGATCGACACGAGCGCGCGCGTCTCGTGGCTGCTTCGTCGAGCCCTGGCCACGGACCGGCGGCGGGTCGAGAAGCTGCTCGAGAGCTGGGATCGGGGCGTGAGCCCGACCCCGAAGAGCTATCGCACGCTACAGCTCGCCTCGATCCGCGTCCAGGCGGCGCTGTGGCATCCCTCGGGCTGGTGGTTCGCCCTGTGGTAGCTTCAATCGAAAGGCCGAGTAACCCCTACTTCGCCAGCGGATCCGGCCTCAGCTGGAAGCGCACGACCAGCGGGCTCGACAGCGTCTTGCCCGGCGCGCCGGGGCTCGGCGCGTCGATGCCTTCGATGTGCATCGGCGTGCGGTTGCCCGAGGTGACCCAGAGGCCTCGGCCCTTCCAGCTGGCCTTCGGATCGTCGATGCGGCCGTCCACGCCCTTGGCGAAAAAGCCCATCGGGTAGGGGACGCGCAGCTCGACCACCTTGCCGTACGTCAGGGCGTGCAGCGAATCCGAGAAATTGCCGGTGCCGATCGGCGTGTCCTTGCCCAGACCGAGGATGTCGTGCTGGTCCACCCAGGTGTAGTACGGCCCTTCGGCGGCGCCCTCGCGGCCGGCGAACGACGGGCCCGGCAGCGGGTAAAACGTCCAGCCCTCGGGGCACAGATTGCCTTCGACCGCGCCGGGCCCGTTGAGACGTCCCTTACATTTGCTGCGATCGAAGCTCGCGATGTGACCGCTCGCCAGGGTCACCCACGCGACGCCGCGGCGGTCGATGTCGAAGCCGCGCATGCCGTAGCCCGGCGGCGGCACCCGGTAGACTTCCGTGAGCGCGGTGTCCGGCGGATTCGAGCCCGGCTGCAGCCGCAGGACGTAGCCGGGGTGGCCGATGTTCGAGCCCCAGATCGAGCCGTCGACCGGGTTGTAGGCGATCCCGTAGAAGCCCAGGCCGAGACGCTTGTCCTTGGCGGGATCGTCAGGCTGATCGGGCTCGACGTACGCATCGCGCTTGCCATTGCCGTTCGTGTCGACGATGAGCGGCGTCCAGCCCTGCGCCTTGCCCGCGTCGCGCGTCTGCCAGAACAGCTTCGTGTTGACCCAGCCGACGATGGCGAGCTCGTTCTGCAGATTGTTGCTGAGCCACAGCGTGTTGTTGGCATCCTCGGCGAAATTCAGATGGTGCGTGCCGAAGCACGTATCGATGAACGTGAACTGCTTGCTCTTGGGCTCGTACACGGTGACCTGACGCGAGTTCTGCACGAATCCGTCGGGCGTGCGCGTGAGCGGATAGCCCTTCGCTGACGGGTGACCGGACTCGGCCGCGCAGTACCGCGGCGGATTCTTGGGCGAGCGGACCTGGGCTGTGTAGTAGACCCGGCCGTCCTGATCCATCATCGGGTTGTGCGCGTTGACTCGTGAGTCCCACACCTGCTCCGTGCCGAAGTACGGCGACGGCGCCACGATCGGATTCGCCAGCGCCGAGCTGGGCGCGTCCTGATCGCGCACCGGGACCTTCATCGTGATCTTGGTGACCTTGACCGGGTCCAGGATCGGCAGGTCGTCCGTGCTGAGCTCGGCGGCGCCGTAGATCGGCCCGAAGGCGTTGACGGTAGGCTTCCGCCGGTCGGTGAGCGCCAGGTCGTGGATGTAGTACTTCGGCGAGAGCCAGTCGTACACGGTCACGACCAGATTGCGCTCGATGCCGTTCGGCCGCGGCGGCATCGACGCCGGCAGCTCGCCGGCGCGGATGCGATCGGTCCAATCGGCCAGGCGGCGGATGTGGCCACCGTCCGACGTGTTCAGCGTGCCGATCGTCCGGACCATCGTGCCGCCGCCCGGTCCCGACTGGAGCCGCCGCGTCCACGCGTCGACCGACGAGCTCCTCGACGCTTCGAGCGCCGAGGGGAATTCGCGCGTCGCCTTGTCGCCGAGCTGGTGACAGTTGCCGCAGCCGTTCAGCTGGACCGTGTTGAGCCACTGCTCCTGGCTCTTGAACGCGACGGGCATGCCGTTGCCGTCGGGGCCCGTGCCCGGGAACAGGCTCTTGTCCGGGATCCGAAGCAAGGCGAACCAGTAGATGGCGGGGTAGTACTCGGCGGCCGCCGCCGCGCTGGGCGCCGCGACCGCCGTCAGGTTCACGAGCTGGCCGCGCGTCGCCCTGACCTTCGGCGAGTCGACCAGGCCGTAGCCGCGCACCCAGATGTTGTAATTTGCCTGGGGCAGATCGGGGATCACGAAGCGTCCGCGGTCGTCCGTGACCACGATCTTCGCGAAGCGGGTTCCGAGGTCGGTCGTCTCCGCGATGACCCAGACGCCGGCTTCCGGCCCGTTCGTGCCGGTGACGACCCCGCCGATGTCGTCGTTGTCGATCTGCACCCCGATCGGCGCCCCGCCGCCGGGCTGAGCCGACGGCCGGGCCATGGGCCAGGCGGCCACCAGGGCGACGAGGGCGACGAGCACTGCGCTCGAGCAGATCAGTCGTGAGCTCATCATATCGGTCTACCTCGCGGTGCCAGCCGGTGAGGACGTCCAGACCGCCATGCGCTTGTCCGCCGCGCGCACGATCCGCCTGAACGTCGGCGCTGTCAAGCCTTGACAGCGCCGCGGCACCGCGCCACGATCCAGCGCGCCATGTCCTTTCTCGAGTCGCGAACCCGCTCGGCGCGCGAAGGCTTCGGCAAGCCTGTCTTGCGGAAAGAGGACGCGCGTCTGCTCGTCGGCGGCGGCTGCTACAGCGACGACGTCAACGTGCCGGGCCAGGTCTACGCCTGCTTCGTGCGCTCGCCGCACGCCCACGCCCGCGTCGAGCGCATCGAGAGCGCGGCCGCACTCGCCACATCGGGGGTGATCGCCGTGCTGACCGGCGCCGACGCCCTCGCGGACGGCGTGAAGCCGCTCACCCACAGTCCCATGCCCGGCAATCCCCACGAGGACATGCTGCGCAGCCGCGACGTGGCGTTCATCGCCCCGCACCCGCCGATCCCGGCCGATCGCGTGCGCTTCGTCGGCGAGGTGGTGGCGATGGTCGTCGCCGAGACACCCGCGGCGGCGCGCGACGGCGCCGAGCGGGTCGAAGTGTCATGGACGGCGCTCCCCGCGGTGACCGCCAGCACCGCCGCCGCGCGGCCCGACGCGCCGCTCCTCTACGACGGGACCGTGTCGAACGTGTGCGTGGACACCGATCTGGGCGACGTCGCGGCGGTCGACCGCGTGTTTGCGCGCGCCGCCCACGTGGTGCGGCTGGACACCTGGGTGCATCGGGTCACCGGCGTGCCGATGGAGCCGCGCGCAGCCGTCGGCGTCTGGGATCCGACGACCAGCCGCTTCACCGTGCACGCCGGCGCCGGCGGTCTCGGCCGCACGCAGACCGCCGTGGCCGGCTCGCTCGGCGTCCCGGAGAGCGCCGTGCGGGTGACGGCGCGCGATGTCGGCGGAAACTTCGGCACGCGCAACAGCGGCTATCCGGAGTTCGCGCTGGTCGCCTGGGCCGCGCGGCGGATCGGGCGCCCGGTGAAGTGGACGGCGGAGCGGCGCGAGGCGTTCATGGCCGACTACGGCGGCCGCGACCTCACGGCCCGGGCCGAGTTGGCTCTCGACCGCGAGGGCAACTTCCTCGCGTTCCGCGGCGCCAACACGAGCAACGTCGGTGCCCACGCGGTCTCGTTCCACCCGCTCAACAAGGGCATGGCGCTGACCGCGACGGTCTACCGGGTGCCGGCCGTGTCGATGCACGGGCGCGCCGTGATCACGAACACGTCGCCGACGACGCCGTACCGGAGCGCGGGGCGCCCGGAGATCATGTTCGTCATGGAGCGGCTGATCGATCTCGCCGCGCGCCGCCACGGATTCGATCGGCTCGAGCTGCGGCGGCGCAACCTCGTGCCCGCGACCGCGATGCCGTACACGAATCCGATGGGGCTGGTCTACGACAGCGGCGACTACCTGGCGGCGCTCGATCGGGCGGTCGAGCTCGCCGACTGGAAAGGGTTCGAGGCGCGGCGCGCCGAGGCGCGCCGGCGCGGCCTCTACCGCGGCATCGGCGTGGCCAACTACATCGAGCTCAACACCGGCTTTCCGCGTGAGCGGGCCCACATCACGGTGCGCCCCGAGGGGATCGTCGACCTGGTGCTGGGCACGCTCTCGTCGGGGCAAGGCCACGCGACCAGCTTCGCGCAGCTCCTGGTCGAGTGGCTCGGCGTCGAGCTCGCCGAGGTGCGGCTGATCACCGGCGACACGGACCTCACGGTGGTCGGCGGCGGCGCTCACTCGGCGCGGGCGCTCCGGCTCGCGGCGGTGGTGATGGCCAAGGCGGCGGATCAGATCGTCGCCAAGGGCCGGCGCGTCGCCGCCTGGATGCTCGAGGCCGCGGCGGACGACGTCGAGTTCTCGGCGCGGCGGTTCAGGGTGAAGGGCACGGACCGATCGGTCGATCTGTTCGACGTGGCGCGCGCGGCGGCGCGGCCCGACGCGCCGGCCGACCTGCGCGGTCCGCTCGACGGCCTGAGCGACGAGACCATGCCGCTGCCGTCCTACCCCTACGGCACGGCAGTGTGCGAGGTCGAGGTCGATCCCGAGACCGGCGAGGTCGCGGTGGTGCGCTATACGACCGTCGACGACTGCGGACGCGCCGTCAACCCGATGATCCTCCACGGCCAGACGCACGGCGGCATCGCGCAGGGGGTGGGCCAGGCGCTCTGGGAGGCCTGCGCCTACGAGGCCTCGACCGGCCAGCTGCTCTCGTCGACGATGATGGACTACGCGATGCCGCGCGCGGACATGCTGCCGCCGTTCACGACCGAGATCAGCGAGGTGCCCTCCGCGGCGCATCCGCTCGGTCTGCGAGGGGGCGGCGAGGGGGGGACCACGCCCGCCCTCGGCGCCGCGGTGAACGCGATCGTCGATGCGCTCGGCGAGCTCGGCGTGGAGCACATCGAGATGCCGGCGACGTCCGAGCGCGTCTGGCGAGCGATCCGCGACGCGCGCGCGGCCGCTCGGGCGTAGAATCGGGGCAGCGTCGAGACCACCGCGAGACCGGGAGGCGGCGATGAGCGAGCCCACGAGATTCGAGATCTTCACCGACTACGTCTGACCCTGGTGCTATCTCAGTACCGTGCGTATTGAGAAGCTCCAGGCGGCGTACGACATCGAGCCCGTGCTCGTGCATTTCCCGCTGCATCCGGAGACGCCCCCCGAGGGCCGCGACATGACCACGTTCTATGCCGAGCGCGGCATCGATCCCGATGCCGCCTACAACCGGATGAAGGGCCTGATGGACCGCGAGGGGCTGCCCTACAGCCGGCGCACGCACACCTACAACAGCCGGCTCGCCCAGGAGCTCGGCAAGTGGGCCGACACGCAGCCTGGCGGGACGGCCATCCACGACGCGTTCTATCGCGCCTACTTCGTCGGCGCCCAGAACATCGGCGACACCGAGGTGATGCTCGACGTGGTGAAATCGGTCGGCCTCGACCGCGAGGCGGCGCGCGACGTCTTGAAGGAGCGCTGGTTCAAGGACGCGGTCGACGCCGACTGGGCGAAGTCGCGCCGTCTGGGCGTGACCGGCGTGCCGACCTTCGTGGCCGGCGGCTACGGCGTCGTCGGCGCCCAGCCGTACGAGGTGCTGGTCCAGCTGGTCGAGAAAGCCGGAGCCCGCCGGCGGGTGGTATCCTAGCGGCCGTCCAAAGTTCCCCCACGCAGTGCGCGCCGCAGGCCGTCGCGGGGTTGGGGCCCCCCGGCCGAGGCGCGGCTATAAGTGAGGTGCCCCATGCTTTACGAGCTTCGTCGTTACGATGTCGCCGCCGGCAAGCTCGCCGCGCTGGTCGACCGCTTCGGCAGCTTCACCGTCCACAAGTGGAAGGAATATGGCTTTCGCCTGATCGGCTTCTGGACTCCCGTCGTCGCGGACAGGAGCAACCAGCTCGTCTACATCTGGGGCTGGGAAAGCATGGAGGAGCGGGCCAAGAAGAACGCCGCCTGGCGGGCCGATCCCGAGCGGGCCAAGAAGTGGGCCGAGACCGAGAAGGACGGCCCGCTGGTCAATCGCGTCGACAACCAGCTCATGGAGCCCACCTCGTACTCGCAGATCGACCGCGGCGAGCCCTACGGACCCGACGCGTCGAGCCGGAGCCCGTATCTCTTCGAGCTGCGTGAGTACCAGGCGATGCCGGGCAAGATCCAGAACATCACCGATCGGTTCGGCAACTTCACATGTGGCGCGTTCAAGAAGCACGGCTTCCGGCAGGTCGGCTACTGGCACAACGTGTTCGGCGGCAACAGCAACGAGCTGATCTACCTGCTGGCCTGGGAGAGCCTGGACGAGCGCATGGCCAAGTTCGACGGGTTCGCCAAGGACCCCGAGCGCGCGCGCGTGTTCGCCGAGAGCGAGAAGAACGGCCCGATCGTGCAGCAGGTGCGCAACATGATCCTGCGTCCCACGGCCTTTTCACCCATCAAGTAGATGTGCGCGACCGCCGGCCGTCGCGGGGCTGGGGCCCCGCCGGCCGAGGCGCGCCTCGGAACGGACCCTCTAGACGAGGATCCCGTTTCACACGATCCGCGCGCGCGGATGGCGACGTCAGTCGACGATCGCCTGGTAGACGAGCTGGCGGTAGAGGTTGCGGTGCCCGCCGATTGCACCATGAAGACCGCCGCCAGCTGCTCCTTCGGATCGACCCAGAAGAACGTCCCCGCGTAGCCGCCCCAGTAGAAATCGCCGGCTGAGCCTGGGACCGGCGCGAGGCCGTCCGATGGCCGCACTGCGAAGCCGAGCCCGAACGTGTAGCTGGCCGCGCCGATGATGGCGCCGCCGGGAGTCGGCGCGGGCAGAATGCGCGAGCCGAGGTGATCGGAGGTCATGAGCCTGACGGTGGTGCGGCTCAGCACCCGCTGCCCGTCGAGAACGCCCCCGTTCGCGAGCATCTGCGCGAAGCGCAGATAGTCGCGCCCGGTCGACAGTCCTCCGGCGCCGCCCGAATCGTTTCTCGGGCTCGACATCATGACGTTCCCTCCCGCGGCGTGGGTTACGGCTTGAGCACCCGCACGGGCTGGCCGGCGAGCCAGGCCTTCACGTCCTCCAGCGCCTGGCCGTAGAAGATCCGATAGCCCTCCTCGGTGACGTAGCCGAGATGCGGCGTGATCACCGTGTTGGGCAGGTTGCGCAGGGGATGGTCGAGCGGCAGCGGCTCCTCGTCGTAGACGTCGAGGCCGGCGCCGGCGATCGTGCCCTGACGGAGCGCGGCCACCAGCGCGGTCTCGTCGACGATCGGACCGCGCGAGGTGTTGATCAGGTAGGCGGTCGGCTTCATCAGGCCGAGCTCGCGCGCGCCGAAGAGCTTGCGCGTGCGGTCGGAGAGCACGAGGTGAATGCTCACCACGTCCGAGCGCGCCAGCAGCTCGTCCTTGGTCACGAGCGTCGCGCCGATCTCGGACGCGCGCGCGGCCGTGAGGTTCTGGCTCCACGCGATCACCTGCATCTCGAACGCGAGGCCGATCCTGGCCACGCGCGAGCCCAGCCCGCCGAGCCCGACGACGCCGAGCGTCTTGCCGTTCAGCCCGAGCCCGCAGCTCACCTGCCAGCGGCCCTCGCGGGTCGCGCGGTCTTCGGCGGGGATGCGGCGGAAGAGCGCGAGGGTGAGCCCCCACGTCAGCTCGGCCGTCGGGTAGGGCAGCCCCGCGGTGCCGCACACCGTGATCTTGCGCTCGCCGGCCGCGGCCACGTCGATCGACGCGTTGCGCATGCCCGTCGTCACCAGGAGCTTGAGCCGCGGCAGCCGCTCGAGGAGCGCGCGGGGAAACGGCGTGCGCTCGCGCATCGCGACCACCGCGTCGAAGTCAGCCAGCCGCTTGGCGACCGCGTCCGGATTGCTCAGATGATCGGCGAAGACGACGACGTCGGTGCCGGCTGGCAGGCTCGCCCAGTCGGCCATGCGACGGGCGACGTTCTGATAGTCATCGAGGATCGCGACTCGGGCCATTTCGAAGCTCCTTGTTGTTGGGTGGGGCCGACCCCCTCAAACTCCCCCGGCAATCATTTAAGCCAGCCTGCGTTCTCACCGGATGTCGTCGCCCCCGCGCGACGTCGGCTCGTCGCACTGCAGGCCGAAGGTCATGGTGCCGAGGCAGAGCTGAGAGACGCGAAGGCCGGTACCGCCGAGACGAACGTGCCGCATGCCTGCCTCCCCACCGGAATGGACGTCAGCGACGCGCGCTCACGCACTATACTCCACTCAGGAGCGAGCCTTGAGTGCCACCGTCGAGCCCGATCGATCGCTGGTCACCGTGACCCACGTGATCTACGGCCTCCACGCCGCCAGCCTGATCACGGGGATCGTCACCGCGGCGTCGATCGTGTTCGCGTTCCTCACGGGCTGGCCGTCGATCATCGCCGTCATCCTGAACTACGTGAAGCGCGGCGAGGCGCGCGGGACGTGGCTCGAGTCGCACTTCCGCTGGCAGATCCGCACGTTCTGGTGGGGCCTGCTCTGGGTCGCGCTCTGCCTGGGCTTCGTCGTGCTGACGCTCGGCGTCGGCTTATTGATCGCCTGGCTCCCGCTGATGATCGTCGGGTTCTGGTTCATCTATCGGATCGCGAAGGGCTGGCTCCGGCTGGCCGATCGCCGGCCGATGGACGTCTGAGACGGATGGCGTCGAGGGCTCCTCGGCGGTCGGGGCTCACGCCGCTCGACCATCATCACGGCGCCGAGCACCTGGCCGTCTGGCTGCCCGCTCCGCTCGGAGAGCAAGAGGCGATGATTTCACGGACCCGGAGCGATTCTTCCGGCCGCTCTACGTCGGGCCGCGCGGCTGGGTCGGCGTGCGCCTCGACCGCCGACCCAACTGGGCGCAGGTGGCCAGCCTGGTCGGGCGCGCGTTCCGGCAGGTGGCTCCGGCGCGCCTTCTCGAGTCGCCCGGGACGGCGCCGGCGAAATCCCCCAAGCGCAGCAGGAGGGCTCGGTGATGCTGACACCGGAGACGATCGAGGCCACCGCGCGCGCCGCGTTCCAGACCTACACGACACGCGCGCGCTATCGCCCGCTCGACGCCGCGATGCGGGCGGCGCCGCTCGAGGACGCCTATCGCATCCAGGACGCGCTGCATCGCGTGATGGCCGCGGCGGGGCGCGGCGAGATCGCCGGCTGGAAGATCGCGCTCACGTCCAAGGCGATGCAGCAGATGACCGGCGTCGACCAGCCCGCCGCCGGCGCCGTCTTCTCGAAGCTCGTCCACGCCTCGCCGGCTCGCGTCGACGTGGCCGCGTACCATCACCTCGGCGTCGAGTTCGAGGTGGCGGTGCGCGTCGCCGACGATCTGCCGGCGAGCGGCGGCCCGTGGACTCGCGCGTCGGTGGCCGGCCGGGTCGCCGCGTGCCTCCCCGCCTTCGAGCTGGTCGAGGACGGCGACGCCGACTACAAGACCCTCGACGCCTTCACCCTGGTCGCGCAGAACACCTGGAACGGCGGCGTGGTGCTCGGTCCGGCGGTCACCGAGTGGCGCCCCGTCGATCTGGAGCGTGCAATCACGCGCTGCTGGGTCAACGGCCGGCCGGCCGGCCAGGGGAAGACCGGCGACGCGATGGGCCATCCGTTCGACGCGGTGGCGTGGCTGGCCAATCTCCTGAACGGCCGCGGCCGCACGCTCCAGCGCGGCATGATCGTGATGACCGGCAGCAGCATCACCACCACTTTTCCGGCGCCGGGCGATCGCGTGCGGTTCGCGATCGACGGCCTCGGCGAAGTGGCGCTGGAGGCCGCCCGCTAGCGGCGCCCGCGCGCGGGGCCGCGGCCCTGGCCTCCCGCGCGCTCTGGTGAGCGTCAGCCCTCCCGCGTTTTCGCGGCCGGCCCCGGTCCGAAGAGGATCAGCGCGGCGCTGATCGCCTGCAGCATGGCGCACGCCCAGAGCGCCGCGCCATAGGTCCCGAACCGGTCGCGCACCACGCCGACGAGCGATGGACCGAAGGCGAACGTGAGCTGGTTGATGCCGACCGCGAGGCCGACGAGCACGCCCCCGAGTGTCGCCCCGTTGAACGCGAGGCTGACCGCGAGGCCGCGCCGCCTTTGGAACCACGGCGCGAGGATGATGTTGATCGCCGCGCCACTCATCGCGCCCCAGCCCACCGACATCACGAGGAAGACCGGATAGAGCTGCCACGGCCGGCCGACGAACCCGAGCGCCGCAAGACCGGCGGCCATGGCGGCGGCGCCTCCCGCCACGACCACCCGCGGCCCGAAACGCTCGTACACGCCGGCGATGGCCGCGGTCAGGAGCGCGCCGGCGACGTAGTAGAGGGTGACCGGCGCCGAGACCGCCGACGCCGACCACCCGTGGATGTACTGGAGGGCGGCGACGTACACGGCGATCCCGTAGAAGCCCAGCCCGAAGCTCCCGAGCGCCATCACGAACGTCGCGCCCACGACGTTCCAGCCGTAGAAGTATCGCGCGCGCATTGCGCTCACGACGCTATCGGCTGCGCGCGCGTCTGTCTCGCCGTTTTCGGACGTGATCGTCCGGCGGCGGTCCGTGGCGCGATCGTGCGTGCTAGGCTCAGAGCGTGAGGAACGGCGCTCCGCTCGATTCGAAAACCTGTGATCGGGCGCGCATCGCTCGCGATCCGCGCTTCGACGGCGCGTTCTACACCGGCGTGCTGACGACGCGGATCTATTGCCGGCCCACGTGCCCGGTGAAGCCCGCGAAGTCGACGAACGTCGTCTTTTTCCCGACCGCCGCCGCAGCCGAGCGCGCGGGCTTCCGGCCGTGCCTCAGGTGCCGGCCGGAAGCCGCGCCGGGGACGCCGGCGTGGCGTGGCGCGGCGGCCACGGTGTCGCGCGCGCTCCGGCTCATCGAGCGCGGGTTCCTCGACGGCGAGGCCCGGGTGGGGGACCTCGCCGACGCGCTCGGCATGACGGCGCGGCATCTGCGCCGGCTGTTCCTGCGCCACGCCGGCGCGTCGCCGACCGCGGTCGCGACCACGCGGCGCGTGCAGCGCGCGAAGGCCCTCGTCGACGCCACGGCCATGCCGATGTCGGCCGTCGCGTTCGCCGCCGGGTTCGCGAGCATCCGGCGTTTCAACGCGGCGTTCCGCTCGGTCTATCGCCGGTCGCCGACGGCCGTTCGTCACGCGCGCCTGAGGCGAGTCGGCCGGCGGACCGAGCCGGCGCGGCCCGTCGCGCCTGCCGTTGCCGAGGCTCGAGCGTCGTGGCAATCTTCCGCCGGGAGGAGCCGACTATGACGAAGGGCACGCTGATCGCGGCGATGAACATCGGGCGCGCGGCCGAGGACGAGTTCCAGGACTGGTACGACACCGAGCACCTGCCGGAGCGTCAGCGCGTCCCCGGCTTCCTGGTGTGCGAGCGCTGGATCGGCGCCGCCGACCGCAAGATCTCGGTCGCCACCTACGACCTCGAGAACGTGAAGGTGCTGGCGAGCCCGGCCTACCTGGCCATCGGCGGCTCGAACCTCTCGCCGTGGTCGAAGCGGGTCACCAGCAAGGTCGAGCGCCTCATGCGCTTCGAGGGGGATCAGATCCTTCCGGGCGATCAGCTCCCGCCGGCCGGCGCCGACGGCCTGCTCCTGAACGCCATGAACATCGCGCCGGAACACGAAGCCGAGTTCAACGAGTGGTACGACAAGGAGCACATCCCGGCGCTGGCCGCCGTGTCCGGCGTCCTCGGCGCCCGCCGCTTCCGCGGCACCGGCAATCGCAAATATGTTGCCCTCTACCACCTGACGACGCCCGACGTGCACGAGTCGGCCGAGTGGAAGCAGGCCCGTCAGAGCGACTGGACCAGCCGGCTCCAGCCGCATTTCCGCGATCACCTGCGCCTGGTCCTGCGCCGCTACGTCCGCGGCGCCTAAGGAGGTGAGCCATGATCCTCGAGCGCTTCAAGGTTCCGGCGAAGGACCAGGTAATGGTCTCGGAGGCGGCGCTCCGCCGCACCGTGACGCAGATCTTCGAGAAGCTCGGCCTCACGCCCGAGGACGCCGGCGAGGGCGCGGACGTGCTCACGATGACCGACCTCCGCGGCGTCGAGACGCACGGCGTGTCGAACATGCTCCGCGCCTACGTTCGCGACTACAAGGCCGGCAAGCTCGACCCGCGCCCGGGCTGGCGGATCGCCCGCGAGTCGCCGGGCACGGCGGTGATCGACGCCGAGCGGCGTCTGGGCATCATGGTCGGTCCCAAGGCGATGCGGCTGGCGATCGAGAAGGCCCGGCGCGTCGGCGTCGGCGTGGTGACCGTGTTCAACAGCGGCCACTTCGGCGCGATCGGCCACTACGCGATGCAGGCCGCGGAGCAGGGCATGGTCGGCGTCTGTTTCACGGGCGCGGGACTCAGCGTGGTGCCGACGTTCGCCGCCAGGCCGCTCCTCGGCACGAACCCGATCGCGCTCGCGGCGCCGGCGCGGCACGAGGCGCCGATGCTCTTCGACGCCGCGACCTCGGCGATCGCCGGCAACAAGATCCGGCTGGCCATTCGCGTGGGCTCGCCGCTCCTGCCGGGCTGGGTCACGGACAAGGAAGGCATTCCGATCATGGAGGAGAAGCCCGTCTTCGACCGCGACGAGTACCATCAGGCGCCGCTCGGCGGCACGCGCGAGCAGGGCTCGCACAAGGGCTACGGCTTGGCGCTGATGGCCGAGGTCCTGTCGACGGTGCTCTCGGGCGCCCTGCCCACGATGCTCGCCGCCGGCAGCGGCTCGAAGAACCACTTCGCGGCGTACAACATCGAGGCCTTCACCGATCCCGAGCTATTCAAGGACACGATGGACGGGATGCTCAAGACCCTGCGCATGGCGACGCCGGCGCCGGGTCAGGAGCGCGTCCTCTATCCCGGGCTGTCGGAGGCCGAGGAGATCCAGCACCGCCGCGCCCACGGCATCCCGCTCCACAAGGAAGTGATCCAGTGGTTCGGCGTCTGCACAGGCGAGATGGGCCTGGAGCCGCTGGCGACGATGCGGTAGTGCGCGCGGAAGGCCGGCGGGGCCGGAGCCCCGCCTGGCCAAGGCGCGCCTACGAGAGAGACTCAGGTCGTCGCGCCGCGCTGGCGCAGGAGCGCCGCGATCTCGGGCTGGCCGCAGAACTCGGCGCAGCCCAGGACCGTCGACTGATACTTGTCGTCCCGGATGTCGGGATCCGCTCCGGCGTCCAGCAAGATCCGCGTGAGCTCGATCGCACCGCCCTCCGCCGTGACGCGGAGCGCGGTCTGATTGCAGTCCCAGAGCACGCGCTTGGTGTTCACGTCGACGCCCCGCTCGATGAGCCATTTCACGCCGTCGACGTCTCGCTGCGCGACCAGGAGATGGAGGGCGACGGTATCGCGCCCGTCCGCGCCGATCCGCCGCGGGTCCTCGGCGAGGATACGCTCGGCGAGGCCGTAGCGTCGTAGCGTCAGCGCGGCGAGCAGGTCGAAGGTGGCCCCGGCGGCCTGCAGGCGCTCGAGCACATCTGGGCCGGCGCTCGAAGCGGCGGCGACGGTCAGCGCCGTCCGGCCCACGTCGTCGGTCGCGCGCGCGTCCGCGCCCAGCTCGAGCAGCAGGCGGACCATCGCCGGGCGATTCATCGCCGCGGCGTGGTGTAGCGGCGCGCGGCCGAGCTCGTTGCGGCTCATGCGGGCCGACAAGAGCGACGGTGCGCTCCGGTCATGACGATCCCGCGACGGCGCGGCGCCGCTTCGCGCTCGCCATGGCTTCCGGCGTGTGGTTCGTGCTAACGTCTGGCGCCATGGCCACCGAGATCACACCAGCCATTCGATCCGAGCTGGCACCTTCCGGAAAGCTGAGAGTCGGACTCAACCACGGCAATTTCCTGCTGGTCACGCCGGGGTCGTCGGCAAGCGATCCCCGCGGCGTCGCGCCCGACGTGGCCCGCGAGCTCGGCCGCCGGGTCGGGGTGCCCGTCGAGTTCGTCAAGTTCGAGACGGCGGGCAAGCTGGGCGACGGGGTGAAGACCGGCGCGTGGGACGTGGCGTTCCTCGGCGCCGAGCCCCAGCGCGCCGCCGAGATCGCGTTCACCGCCGCCTATCTCGAGATCCCCTCGACGTACCTGGTCCCCGCGGGGTCGTCGATTCGTTCCGTCGCCGAGGTCGACCGTGAGGGCGTGCGGATCGTCGTGGCCGAGCAGAGCGCCTACGGCCTCTACCTGGCCCGGACGATCAAGCACGCGAAGCTCGTGACCACGCAGGGCCTCGATTCCTCGTTCGACGTGTTCGTCGCCCAGAAGCTCGAGGCCCTGGCCGGGCTCAAGCCGAGGCTCCTGACCGACGTCCAGAAACTCCCGGGCGCCCGGATCCTCGACGGACAGTTCACAGCGGTCCAGCAGGCGATCGGCACTCCGAAGAAGCGCGAGGCTTCCGCGAGGTTCCTGCGCGCGTTCGTCGAGGACGTGAAAGCCTCCGGCCTGGTGGCCGAGGCGATTTCCCGGAACGGCGCCCAGGGTGTCTCGGTCGCTCCGCCCGCGCCGGCCCAGTAATACGCGACCTCCGGCCCGGGCAGGGGGATGCGGTTGGGGTATCATCGACCGCATGTCTCTCCCCGTCCTCGCCGCCTTCGCCCTGGCCCTCGCTCTGCTGCTGAGCGGCTGCCAGAGCCAGGGCTCGGTCGGCGCCGAGGAGCCCAAGAGCAAACCCGCGGGGCCGCCGCCGCGCGAAGTCAAGGTGACGCCGGCCGTCGAGCGAAGCGTGGCGCGGACGGTGGCGGCGACCGGAACGCTGGCGGCCGACGACCAGGTCGTGCTCGGCACCAAGGTCGCGGGCCGTCTCGCCGAGATCGCCGTCGACCTCGGGACGCGCGTGAAGCGCGGGCAGGTCGTCGGCAAGCTCGATCAGAGCGACTTCAAGCTGCGAGTCGAGCAGGCCGAGGCGGCGCTGCAGCAGGCGCGCGTGCGGCTCGGTCTCTCGCCGACGGGCAGTGACGAGAAGGTCGACCCCGAGCAGACCGCGATCGTCCGCCAGGCCCGCGCGATGCTGGACGACGCGCGGCTCACTCGTGACCGCAGCGTCAGGCTCGCGCAGCAAGAGCTGATCGCCCGCGCGCAGCTCGACTCGGCCGAGGCCGCGCTCCAGGTATCGGAAGGTCGGTACCAGGACGCGATCGAGGAAGTCCGCAACCGGCAGGCCGTGATCGCCCAGCGCCGCTCGGAGCTCGACCTGGCCCGCCAGCAGCTCGCCGACACCGTGATCCTGTCGCCGCTCGACGGCGTCGTGAGCCTCAAGCAGGCCTCGGTCGGCGAGTACCTGCCGGCGGGCGCGCCGGTCGCCACGATGGTGCGCGTGCACCCGCTGCGCCTGCGCGTCCCGGTTCCCGAGCGCGAGGGCGCCGGCGTGCGCGCCGGCCACGCCGTGACCTTGACCGTCGAAGGCGATCCGACGCTCTACCGCGGCCGCGTGGTGCGGCTGTCGCCCATCGTCCAGGAGCAGAATCGCACGTTGCTCGTGGAGGGCGAGGTGCCGAACGAGCGCGGGTTCCTGCGGCCCGGCTCCTTCGCGCGCGTCGAGATCATGACCGAGGTGAGCCAGCCGATGGTGACGGTCCCCGCGACCGCCATCATCGTCTTCGCCGGCGTCGAGAAGGTGCTGCTCGTCCGTCAGGGCAAGACCGCCGAGGTCCGGGTGACGACCGGCCGCCGTCTGGGTCTCGACGTCGAGATCGTCGAGGGGCTCAAGCGCGGCGATCCCGTGGTCACCGTGCCGGGCAATCTCGCCGGCGGCCAGCCGGTCACCGTGGTCCCGTAGCCCGCCGTGCAAAAGCTCGCCGAGGTCTGCATCAAGCGTCCGGTGTTCGCGACCATGCTGGTCATGGCCTTCGTGGTCGTGGGCGCCGCGAGCTGGTTTCGGCTGGGCGTCGACCGCTTCCCGACGGTCGATCTGCCGACCGTCAGCGTGCGTGTCGAGCTGCCGGGCGCCTCCATCGAGGAGACCGAGACCCAGCTGGCCCAGCGGCTCGAGGAGCAGATCAACACGATCCAGGGGATCAACGAGCTGCGCTCGATCTGCGGCCCCGGCACCGCGATCGTCATCGTCACGTTCAACCTGAACCGCCAGATCGACGTGGCCGCCCAGGACGTGCGCGACAAGGTGGCCATCGCGGTCCGCAACATGCCGCGCGAGATCCTGCCGCCGATCATCGCCAAGTTCGACAACGACCAGGCGCCCGTCGTGACGATCGCGCTGTCCAGCGACCGCTCGCTGCGCGAGCTGACCGAGATCGCCGACAAGATCGTGCGTCCCCAGCTGGAGCGCTCGGCCGGGGTCGGCGAGGTGCGGATCGTCGGCGGCCTGGCGCGCTCCGTCAACGTCTGGATCGATCCCGATCGGCTGGCCGCCTACCAGATCCCGATCACGAACGTGCGCGACGCCATCGTCCGCCAGAACGCCGACCTGCCGGGCGGCAACGTGACGGCCGGGCTCAACGAGGCGTCGCTCCGGACGATGGGCCGCATCGCCGAGCCGCGGTCCTTCAACGACCTGGTGGTGGCCACCCTAAGCGGCGTGCCGGTGCGCGTGCGCGACATCGGCTACGCCGAGGACGGCACGAAGGAGCAGCGCTCGGCGGCCCGCCTCAACGGCGTGCCGACGGTCATCATGGAGGTGCGCCGGCAGTCGGGTGAGAACACGGTCGCCGTGATCGAGGGCGTGAAGGGCAAGCTCGCCCGGCTCCGCGACCAGGTGCCGCCCGACGTCAGCCTCGAGGTGATCCGTGACCAGTCGCGCTACATCTACGCGGCCCTGCACGAGATCAACCTGCACCTGGTGCTCGGCTCGATCCTGGCCTCGCTGGTGGTGCTGGCGTTCATGCGCTCCTGGCGCTCGACGTTCATCGCCGCGGTGGCCATCCCGACCTCGGTCGTCTCGGCGTTCGGCATGATGTGGGCGCTCAACTTCACCTTGAACAGCGTGACGATGCTCGCCCTGGTGCTGATGGTCGGCATCGTCATCGACGACGCCATCGTCGTGCTCGAGAACGTCTTCCGCTTCGTCGAGGAGAAGAAGATGCGGCCGTTCGAGGCCGCGCGCGAGGCGACCGCCGACATCGGGCTGGCGGTCATGGCGACCACGTTCTCGCTGGTCGTCATCTTCGTGCCGGTCTCGTTCATGTCCTCGATCTCCGGGCGGTTCCTGTACCAGTTCGGCCTCACCGCCGCGGCGTCGGTGCTGGTGAGCCTGCTGGTGTCGTTCTCGCTGACCCCGATGATGTGCGCCCGGCTGCTGCGGGCGGAGGATGCTGCGAGCGGTCACGCCGAGGGCGCGCACGCGGGCTCGCGCGGCGGCTTCTACGCCTGGATCGACCGGGCCTACACGTGGAGCCTCGCCTGGTCGATGCGCCATCGCTGGGTCATCGTGATCGTCAGCGTGGTGACCCTGGTCGCGGCCATGCCGATCTACCGGCAGGTGAAGCAGGAGTACATCCCGAGCGACGTCGACGAGTCCGAGTTCGAGGTGCTCGTGTTCGGTCCCGAGAAGATGAGTCTCGCTGCGATGGACGAGGCCATGCAGGCGCTCGCGAAGGAGGCGCGCGAGACGGAGGGCGTCGCGCTCACCCTGGCCTCGGGCGGCGGCAGCTTCCTGGGCAAGGTGAACCAGGGCTACATGTACATCCGCACGGTGCCGCACCAGGAGCGTACCTTGACGCCCGAGCGGCTCTGGAAAGGGCTGCGCAACGGCCGGCCGCTGGACGCATTCAAGGGCAACTACTCCCAGCGCGACGTGATGGTGGCGCTCCGGCAGCGCTTCCGCAAGTTCACCGACATGCGCACGCAGGTCCGCAACATCGCCGGCTTCAACATCGGCGGCGGCACCTTCGACATCGACCTGGCGCTGCGGGGGCCCGAGCTCGAGAAGCTCGCGGAGTACGGCGAGATCCTCAAGGCGAAGGCGCGCGAGATCGGCGGCATCGTCGACATCGACACCACCCTGCGCCTGGACAAGCCCGAGCTCCGCGTGGCGATCGACCGCCAGCGGGCGGCCGACCTGCGCGTGGACACCCAGCAGATCGCGACCGCGCTGCGCCTGATGGTGGGCGGCGACGATCAGGTCTCGCGCTTCCACGATCCGGTCGTCAACGACGACTACGACGTGCAGATCCGGCTGATGCCCGAGTTCCGCGGCAACCTGAGCACGATCCAGCGGCTCTACGTCTCGCGCGACACCACGTCGACCAATCCGGCGACGGGCTCGCCGGCCCAGGTCAACCTGGCGCCCGGCGGCGGCCTCGTCCGGCTCGACAACGTCGTGAAGATCGAGCCGGCGTCCACCGCGTCGCGGATCGACCGCACCGACCGTCAGCGGGAGACCCGGCTCCGGGCCGGGATCGCGCCGGGCTACGGTCAGGCCGACCGCACCAACCTGCTCAAGCAGGCGGTCGCCGACATGAACCTGCCGTCGGCGTACCAGGCGTTCGTCACCGGCAAGGCCAAGGAGATGGAGAAGACGTTCACCGAGTTCCTGTGGGTCTTCCTGCTCTCGGTCATCTTCATGTACATGATCCTGGCCTCGCAGTTCGAGAGCTTGATCCACCCGCTGACGATCTTGTTGTCGTTGCCGCTCTCGGTCCCGTTCGCGCTGTTCTCGCTCTGGTACACGGGCAACACGCTCAATCTCTACTCCGCGCTCGGCATCCTGGTCCTGTTCGGCGTCGTGAAGAAGAACGCCATCCTACAGATCGACCACATGAACGCGCTCCGCGCCCTCGGCATGGACCGCGGCGCCGCCATCATGCAGGGCAATCGCGATCGGCTCCGCCCGATCCTGATGACGACCCTGGCCCTGGTCGCCGGCATGCTGCCGCTGTGGGTCGGCACGGGGCCGGGCTCCGAGGAGCGGCGCGCGATCGCCGTCGTCGTCATCGGCGGCCAGACGCTCTGTCTCCTCCTGACCTTGCTGGTGACGCCGGTCGCCTACTCGCTCTTCGAGGACGTGGCCCGCGCGCTGCGGGTCTCGGCGCCCTCGCTCGCGCCGTGGCGCCGTCTCGCCCGGCAGGGCGAGCGCCGTGCCTGGCGCCACCGGTTGCGCCGTGCCTGGCGCCGCACGCCTGCTCGCGGGATCTCCGGCGGCGTCGACGACTGAGCGAAGACTTTCGGCGTTCGCCCGTCGGCTCGCGCGCTGGCGTCGGCCTGTAGACTGGGGGCGAGATGGAACGACCGCCGATCGCGATCGTCGGCGCTTCGCTGGCCGGGGGCACGGCGGCCGTCACCCTGCGCGAGGAGGGATTCGACGGCGACATCGTCCTGATCGGCGCCGAGGCGCAGCTGCCCTACAACCGGCCGCCGCTGTCGAAGGGCTATCTGCGCGGTCAGGACCGCTTCGACGAACAGCTGGTGAAGCCGGCGAGCTACTACGCGGAGCAGCGCATCCGGCTCGAGCTCGGCGTGCGCGCCACCGCGGTGGACCCGAAGGACAAGCTGGTCGAGCTCGACGGCGGCAAGCGTGTCGCCTACGACCGGCTGCTCGTGACCACCGGCGGACGCAACCGCACGCTCTCGGTGCCGGGCGCGACGCTCGCCGGTGTCTTCCAGCTGCGCACCGTGGAGGATTGCGACCGCATCCGCGCCGCCGTCTCGCGCGGCCGCCGCGCGGTCGTCATGGGCTTCGGGTTCATCGGCTCCGAGGTCTCGGCGTCGCTGCGCCAGCTCGGTGTCGAGGTGGTGGCGATCGAGAACGCGCGCGTGCCGCTGGCCCGGGTGCTCGGCGAGGAGATCGGGCAGGTGCTCGCCGACATCCATCGTGAGAGAGGCGTCGAGCTGATCTCCGAGGATTCCGTCGCCGCGCTCGAGGGCTCGGGCCGGGTGACGCGCGTGCGCACGCAGAAGGGCCGGGTGTTCGACTGCGATCTGGTAGTGGCCGGCATCGGGATCGTGCCCAACGCGGAGCTCCTCGCCGCGGCCGGCGCCCAGGTCGACAACGGCGTGCTCGTGGACGAGCGCTGCCGGACGTCGCTGCCCGACGTGTTCGCGGCCGGCGACGTGACCAACCACCTGCATCCGATCTTCGGTCGCCTTCGCGTGGAGCACTGGAACAACGGCTTGCAGCAAGGGCGCGCGGCGGCCCGATCGCTGCTGGGCCGGGGCGCGCCGTACGACTACATCCACACGTTCTGGTCGGATCAGTACGAGCATGTCATTGAATACGTCGGCTTCGCCGCCGGCTGGGACCGGGTGGTCTTCCGCGGCCGGCCCGAGAGCCGCAAGTTCCTCGGCTTCTATCTCAAGGACGGCATCGTGCGCGCCGCGGTCGGCCTCGACCGCGGCGGTGATCCCGAGGACCCGAAGGGCGACGGCGAGCTGAAGGCGGCGGTCGACATGGTGCGCCGCCGCGCGGCGATCGATCCGGCCAAGCTCGCCGACGAGAGCACCGACCTCCGGGCGCTCGCAGGCTCCTGAAGGGTCCGTCGCCGCCTCGCGTCTGGGCCCTGCAGAACCCGGCTGATCAGCTCGAGAAGAACTCCAGCATCTTGCGATTCACGTCCGCCGACTTCTCGTACGCCGACCAGTGGCCCGCCGCCGGGATGCGATGGATGTCGAGCGTGCCGACGGCCGCGCGGATCTCGCCGATCAGGAGATCCGAGGGCCGGAACGCGGAGTCGTCGCGCTCGCCCCAGAGCACACGGATTCGGCATTTGAGCTGGGCGAGGTCGCCGAGCAGCGTGCCGCCGCCGCTCACCTTGCGGCTGTCGAAGCGCGTGCGACGGACGCCGTCGGCCTGGATGTCGATGGCCTCTTCGGTGACGCCGGCCGAGTCGCTGAGCATGTTGACCAGCAGGTTGTGGCGGCAGATCTCGCGGAAGAGCCGCTCGTCTCCCCCGGCCTCCTTGTAACTCCGGATGGGCCGGTCGCCGAACCGGCGGGAGGGGAAGCCGCCGGGCGAGACCAGACAGAGATGGGTCACGCGCGGTCCAAGCCGCCGGGCGAGGCTCGCGGCGATCGCCCCGCCGAACGAGAATCCGGCCAGCCGGAGCGGCGCGTCGCCCGCGAACATCTCGACGAAGAGGCGATGCACGAGGTCCAGATACGCAGCGCCCGTGGTCTCGCGCGCGACGGACGCCGAGTCGCCGTACGAGGGATGGTCGAGCGCGTGCACGGTGAAGCGCGCGGCGAGCGCCTCGATGTTCCGGGTCCAGTGCCGCCACGAGCCCATGCCGCCGTGGAAGAGGACGAGGTCCGGGCCGCTCCCGCGCCGGCGCGCCGCCATCCGTGGTTGATCCATGCCGCTCCTCGCTCGCCACGATCATGGCACAGATCGTGCCGTCTGGACTTGTTGCGCGAATATCACGATAATCGGCCCGGCCTCGACGGCCTCGTGACGAACGCCGGGGCCCAGACCCGCGACGCGCCCGCGCGAAGGGGGAGCTCATATGCAGACTCGCACCCTCAGATCGAAGCTCACGATCGGCCTGACGATCGCCGCGCTCATCGGCTTTGCCGTTGCGGCGGTCGCGCAGAACACCGGCAAGAGCCTGATCGGCAAGCTCGAAGGTCCCGAGGTCGTGACCGACGCCGCGAAGGCTCCCAAGACGTTCAAGGAGGCGCCGCAGCTCGCGGAGCTGGTCAAGCAAGGCAAGCTGCCGGCGGTGGCCGAGCGCATCGGTCAGGATCCGCTGGTGATCAAGCCGCTGAACGAGGTCGGTCGCTACGGCGGCACGTGGCGTGGGGGTTTCACAGGTCCGGCCGACTTCTGGAACGGCTTCCGCTGCTGCCAGGGGCCGGACCATCTGATGTTCTGGGACTACACGGGTGATCGTGTCATGCCGAACATCGCCAAGGGCCTTGAGATGCAGGACGGCGGTCGGGCGTGGCTCGTGCACCTGCGTCGCGGAATGAAGTGGAGCGACGGCAAGCCGTTCACCGCCGACGACTTCGCGTTCTGGTTCGAGGACATCTACCGCAACAAGGACCTCGTCCCGACACCCTCGGCCCAGATGGCCATCAACGGCAAGCAGGGCGTGATCGAGAAGGTCGATACCAACACGGTGCGGTTCAAGTTCCCCGAGCCGTACTTCATGCTCCCGGACGTGCTGGCCGGCTCGACCGACCTGGCCGGACAGGGCTTCGCGTACCGCGGCATGGGCGGCTTCGCGCCCGCGCACTACTTGAAACAATTCCATCCGAAGTACGTGGGGCAGGCCGAGCTCGACAAGAAGACCAAAGAGGCGAAGTTCGACAGCTGGGTGCGGATGTTCCTGTTCAAGAACGACTGGGCGCTCAACCCGGAGCTGCCCGTCCTGTCGCCGTGGAAGACCGCGACGCCCATCAACACGCCGACGTGGACGCTCGAGCGCAACCCGTACAGCGTTTTCGTGGACACCGCGGGTAACCAGCTGCCCTACATCGACCGCGTGGTGCTGACTCTCGCCGAGAACCTCGAGGTCCTCAACCTGCGCGCGATCGCGGGCGAGTACGACTTCCAGCAGCGCCACCTCGACCTCGGCAAGCTGCCGGTGTTCCTCGAGAATCAGGCCAAGGGCAACTACAAGGTCTATCTCGACCCGGGCGATTACGGCGGCGACATGATCATCAAGTTCAACCTGAACTACGACGCCGATCCAGAGATCGCCAAGTGGTACAACACGGCCGACTTCCGCCGCGCGCTGGCGCTCGGGATCGACCGTGACCAGATCAACGAGACGTTCTGGCTCGGCACGGGCACGCCGAGCTCCGTGGTGCCCGCGGACAACAACAAGTACAACCCCGGGCCGCAGTACCGGAAGATGTGGGCCACGCTCGACGTGAAGAAGGCCAACGAGATGCTGGACAAGATCGGGTTGGCCAAGAAGGACGCCGAGGGCTACCGGCTCCGCAGCGACGGCAAGGGTCGGCTGCGCATCGAGATCATGACTCTGGGCGGACAGTTCGTGCAGTTCACGCAGATCGCCGAGATGATCCGCGAGCAGTGGAAGAAGATCGGCATCGACCTGGTCGTGCAGGAGGTCGAGCGCAGCCTCGCCCTCAAGCGGACCGCCGCCAACGAGCAGCAGCTCGGCGCCTGGAACAACGACGGCAGCGAGCACCTCTTTACGTTCCCGCTGCACGTGTTCCCATTCGAGCTCGCCGCCGTCGCTTCCTCAGGGCCGCTCTACGTCAAGTGGTTCCTCTCGGCGGGCGCCCAGGGCAAGGAGCCGGAGCCGAGGATGCGCGAGCTGATGGACAAGTGGAAGAAGGCCTTCGGCGTGCCCGAGAAGGAGCGGATCCAGCTCGGCAAGGACGTCTGGAAGATCGCGGCCGAGGAAGTCTACATCATCGGCGTCATCGGCATGGGGCCGGCCTCCATGGGCGTGCGCGTGGTCAAGAACAACATGGGCAACATCCCGTCGCGGCAGTACAACAGCCCCGACGGCAAGACGCCGGGCATCTCGCGGCCGATCACCTTCTACTGGAAGAACTAGGGTCGGGGAGCGCCCGGCATGCTGGCGTACATCGGCCGTCGGGCGCTCCTCGCGGTCTTCACGGTGTGGGCGATCTCCATGCTCGCCTTCGCCATCATCCAGCTGCCGCCCGGCGACTACGTCACCTCCTACATCGCGCAGATGGCGTCGATGGGCAGCGTCGTCACCGACGAGGAGGCACAGAACCTCCGGATCCAGTACGGCCTCGGCCAGCCGATCTACGTCCAGTACTGGAAGTGGATGAAGCAGATCGGCGACGGTAACTTCGGCTTTTCGATGGAGTGGCGGCGGCCCGTCACGGAGGTGATCGGTGAGCGCTTGTGGCTGACGGTGGTCGTCGCCGTCTCCGCACTGCTCCTCACGTGGGTGCTGGCGCTGCCGATCGGCATCTATTCCGCGGTCCGCCAGTACTCGATCGGCGACTACACCGCGACCTTCGTCGGCTTCATCGGTCTGGCCGTCCCCAATTTCCTGCTGGCCCTGGTGCTCCTCTATCTCGGCTTCACCATGTTCAACGCCCACATCGGCGGGCTCTTCTCGCCGGAGCTGCAGGACGCGCCGTGGAGCTGGGCGCGGGTCTGGGACCTGCTCAAGCACCTGCCGATCCCGGCGCTGATCCTCGGGCTGGCCGGGACGGCGCAGCAGATCAGGATCATGCGCGCCAACCTGCTCGACGAGCTCGGCAAGCCCTACGTGGTGACGGCGCGTTCGAAGGGGCTTCCCGAGACGCGGGTGATCGTGAAGTATCCCGTGCGGATGGCGCTCAACCCGTTCGCGAGCACGATCGGCTATACGCTGCCCTACATCGTTTCGGGCAGCATCATCGTCTCGCTCGTCCTCGGCCTGCCGACCGTCGGCCCGCTGTTGCTCAGGGCGCTCATCTCTCAGGACATGTTCCTCGCCGGAACCATCGTGCTCCTGCTCGGTATCATGACCGTGATCGGCACCTTGATCTCGGACATCGTGCTCGTCTGGATCGATCCGCGCATCCGGCTCGAGGACACGTGATGGCCGTCGCCGCCGATGCCGGGGCGCTGCCGAGCACGTCCACCGCGGACAGGCAGCGCATCTTCGTCGCCTCGCAGTGGCAGCTCACGTGGTGGCGCTTCAGAAAGCATCGCGTGGCCGTGGCCAGCGCCATCGTGGTCGCGGGCTTCTATCTGGTCGTGCCGGGCGCCGACTTTCTCGCGTGCTCCGATCCCAGCGCGTCCGAGGCGCAGCGCTCCTTGATGCCGCCGCAGCTCATCCACTGGTTCGACGAGGGGCGCTTGCGTCCCCACGTGTACGGCCTCAAGGGCGCCCGAGATCCGAGGACCTTCAAACGCGTCTACCAGCCGGATCCGAGCCAGAAGATCCCGATCCGGTTCTTCGCTCAGGGCTTCGAGTATCGGTTCCTCGGCCTGTTCCCGATGTCGCGCCACCTGATCGGTGTCGATCCGGGGCGCGATGCTTCCACGACGATCTTTCTGCTCGGCACGGACGTGCAGGGGCGTGATCTGTGGTCGCGGCTGATGTACGGTACGCGCATCTCGCTCACGATCGGCCTGCTGGGGGTGACGATGAGCCTCGTCCTCGGCGTCGTGCTGGGCGGGCTCTCGGGCTTCTACGGCGGGATCCTCGACACGGTGATCCAGCGGATCATCGAGATCCTGCGCTCGATTCCGACGATTCCGCTGTGGATGGGCCTGGCGGCGGCCTTGCCGCGCGACTGGACGATCCTGCAGGTCTACTTCGCCATCACCATCATCATCTCGCTGCTGGGCTGGACGGAGCTGGCACGGGTGATCCGCGGCCGGTTCCTGGCGCTGCGTGAGGAGGACTTCGTCGTGTCCGCCCGCCTCGTCGGCTGCAGCCGGATGCGGACGATCTTCGTGCACATGGTGCCCTCGTTCATGAGCCACATCATCGCGGCGACGACCCTGGCGCTGCCGGCGATGATCATCAGCGAGACCGCGCTGAGCTTCCTCGGCCTGGGCCTGCGGCCGCCCGCGATCAGCTGGGGCGTCCTGCTGCAGCAGGCCCAGAACGTCCAGACCGTGGCGATCTCGCCGTGGCTGATGCTCCCGGCGGTGCCGGTGATCGTCGCGGTCATGGCCTTCAACTTCCTGGGCGATGGACTCCGGGACGCCGCCGATCCTTATGGGCGATAGTCTGTCTCCCCCCAGGATTGCGCCGGCAAACCGGCGCGCGAAGCGGACGACATGACGCTCATAGGCGAGCCGCTGCTGTCGGTGAGGAATCTCAAGACGTATTTCGTCCAGGACGAGGGGACCGTGAAGGCCGTGGACGGCGTCGATCTGCAGATGAATGCGCGGGCGACGCTCGGGATCGTCGGCGAGAGCGGGTGCGGCAAGAGCGTCACGGCCCGGTCGATCCTGCGAATCGTCGACCGGCCCGGCCGGATCGTCGAGGGCGAGATCTGGTTTCGCCGTCCGGCCGCGAACGGCGGGACGGGGAGCCAGGCCGTCGACCTGGCGAAGCTCGAGCCCAACGGGGTGGAGATGCGCTCGATCCGCGGCGCCGAGATCGCGCTGATCTTCCAGGAGCCGATGTCGTCGTTCAGCCCCGTGCACAGCGTGGGCAATCAGATCATCGAGGCGATCCGGCTCCACCAGGAGATCGACCGCCGCGGGGCGCGTGGCAAGGCGATCGAGATGCTGCGGCGGGTCGGCGTCTCGTCGCCCGATCAGCGCATCGACCAGCTGGCGCATCAGCTGAGCGGCGGCCTGCGCCAGCGCGCCATGATCGCGATGGCGCTCTCGTGCAGCCCGACCTTGCTGATCGCGGACGAGCCCACGACCGCGCTGGACGTGACGACGCAGACCCAGATCCTCGAGCTGATGCGCCAGCTCCAGCAGGAAGACGGGATGGCGATCATGCTCATCACGCACGATCTGGGCGTGATCGCCGAGATGGCGACGGACGTGGCGGTCATGTACCTCGGCCGGGTCGTCGAGCAGGCGCCGGTCGACGCGATTTTTCACTCCCCGAAGCATCCCTACACCCGGGCGCTCCTGCGCTCGATTCCGCGGATGCGAGCGCGGAGCCGCGAGCGGCTGACGCCGATCGCCGGCGCGGTGCCGCACCCCTACGATCGCCCGGCGGGTTGCCCCTTCCATCCGCGCTGTCCGGACTTCATGGCCGGAACGTGCGATCGTGAGTCACCGGGCCCGCGGACGGTCGGCGCGCGTCACACCGTGAGCTGTTTTCTCTACGAATGAGCGCGGCCGAATGAGCGCGGCCGGGACCCCGCTCCTGCGAGTGGCCGGCTTGCAGAAGCTCTTTGCCGTTCGCAAGGGCTTCCTGAAGCGGACGGTCGGCCATGTTCGCGCGGTCGACGGCGTCGACTTTCACATCGACGAGGGCGAGACCCTGGGCCTGGTCGGGGAGAGCGGCTGCGGCAAGACCACCACGGCGCGCTGCATCCTGCGAGCCATCGAGCCGACCGCCGGCGAGATCTTCATGCGGCTGGCCGACGGCTCCGTGGTCGACCTCGGCAAGCTGCGCGAGTCGGAGCTGCGGGCCCTCCGGCGCGAGATGCAGATGATCTTCCAGGATCCGTTCACCTCGCTCAACCCGCGCATGACCTTGCTCGACCTCGTGGGCGAGCCGCTCCTGGTCCACGGCATGAAGAGCCGGCGCGAGCGCGAGGAGCGCGTGGGGGATCTCTTGCGCCGGGTCGGGCTCAGGCCCGAGTACATGCGCCGCTTCCCGCACGCCTTCAGCGGCGGCGAGCGTCAGCGCATCGGCATCGCGCGGGCGCTGGCGCTCCAGCCGCGTCTGGTCGTCGCCGACGAGCCCGTCTCGGCCCTGGACGTCTCGGTGCAGGCGCAGATCCTGAATCTCCTGTTCGATCTGCAGGCCGAGTTCCGGCTGACCTATCTCTTCGTCGCCCACGATCTGAGCGTCGTCCGCTACATCAGCAATCGGGTGGCCGTGATGTACGTCGGGCGCATCGTCGAGATCGGCGAGACCGAGGAGCTGTTCACGTCGCCCAAGCATCCCTACACGGCGGCGCTCCTCGCCGCGGTGCCCGAGCCCGATCCGCGGACGCGCTCGAAACGCATCGTGCTGCAGGGCGAGGTGGCGAATCCCGCCGCGCCGCCGTCGGGCTGCTACTTCCATCCGCGCTGCCCGCACGCGATCGAGGTGTGCCGGACCCAGACGCCCGCGCTCGAGGAGATCTCGCCGGGCCACGTCGTCGGCTGCCACCGGGCCCACGAGCTCCGGCTGGCTGGGGTAGAGTGAGGCCATGATCGTCTCGCGCGCCGTCACCGCCAATCTGTCGAGGGCCTCGTGGATCCGCCGCATGTTCGAGGAGGGCGCCCGCCTCAAGCAGGAGCGCGGCGCCGACAAGGTCTTCGACTTCACCCTGGGCAATCCGGAGATCGAGCCGCCGCCGGCGGTGCTGGCCGCTGCCCGGCGGGTGCTGGACAGTACGGCGCCGCACCTGCACGCCTACATGCCGAACGCCGGCCACGTGAAGGTGCGCGAAGCGGTGGCCGGGCGGCTCTCGGCCTCGACCGGGCTACCATACACGGCCAATCACGTCCTGATGACCGTGGGCGCCGGTGCGGCGCTGAACACCGTGCTGAAGGCGCTGCTCGACCCCGGCGACGAGGTGCTCACGGTCGCGCCGTTCTTCGCCGAGTACACGTTCTACGCCGAGAATCACGGCGGCAAGCTGGTCGTGGTGCCGCCCACGGCGGATCTCACGCCGGACGCCGCGAAGCTCGAAGCCGCCATCACGCCGCGGACGCGCGTGATCCTCGTGAACTCGCCCAACAATCCGAGCGGCGTCATCTATCCCCGCTCGACGTTCGTCGAGATCGAGACGATGCTGGCGCGCGCGGCGCGGCCGATCGTGCTCGTCAGCGACGAGCCGTATCGGGCGCTCGTGTTCGACGACGTGGCCGTGCCCGAGGTGCCGCCGCTGGTCACGCGCGCGATCGTGGCGACATCCTGGTCGAAGTCGCTGGCCGTTCCGGGCGAGCGCATTGGTTACCTGGCAATCTCCCCGCGCATGCCGGAAGCGGCCGAGCTCTTCGAGGCGTGCACCTTCACGAGCCGGGTGCTCGGCTTCGTGAACGCGCCGGCGCTCTGGCAGTGGGTGGTGGCCGAGGTCGGCGACCAGGTGATCGACGTGGCCCCGTACCGGGACAAGCGCGACCTGATGTACGAGGGCCTCACGCGGATCGGCTACCAGTGCGTGAAGCCGCAGGGCGCGTTCTACGTCTTCCCGCGGACGCCGATCGACGACGACGTGGCGTTCGTCCGGCTGCTGGCCGAGGAGGGCGTGCTGACCGTGCCCGGCTCGGGCTTCGGCATGCCCGGCCACATCCGCATCTCGCTCACGGTCGAGCGCGAGACCGTCGTGCGCGCGCTGACAGGGTTCGAGCGCGCGTTTCGCCGGGCCCGCGGCTGAGCGCCGCGCGGGGGGCGGGGCGCGGCTCGGCGTGCGCGCCCGCGGCTCAGCCGAGCAGTCGCTTGTAGGTGGCCTCGTCGAAGCCGACGATCAGCGCGCGGCCCTTGCGGAGCGTCGGCGCCCGCAGATTGCCGGTGGGGCCCAGCAGGAGGCCGAGCAGCTCGGCCGGCGGCGGCTTGTCGCGCTTGAGGTCGACGTGCACGATCTTCTTGCCCTTGGCGACGTAGAGCTCGTCCACGTCTTTCAGCGTGCTCAGCGCGGCGTCACCCTTGATCGTGGCCTTTTTTGCATCGGTCTGTGAGGCGATACCGACCTTGTGCTTGGCAAGGAACCCTTGCGTCTTGGCGCAGGTCACTCAGCCCTGGCGGTGGTAGCTCCAATCGACGGCGCTCATGTCGTTCTCCTGGTTTTGGAGTCGTGGGATCACTTCAACGCGATCGAGGCGCGCAACTCTTTCAGGAGCCGATCGAGATCGTCCGGTGTCACCGGCCGCTCGTTGGCGAGCGTCTCGACGCGGCCGTAGAGCGTGCGCCGGACGTACGCCCGGTAGGGGGCCGGTAGCGACATCAAGAGCCCAATGAATGCGTCCTGAAGCTCCGGCGGCCAGCGGCGCTCGTGCTCGCGGCGCGCTGCCCCGAAGTCGAACACCGCGCCCGTGCCCGCACGCGTCGGCTCCTCACTGCGCCGAGAGGCGCGCAGCGCGGCGGTGGCCGGCTCGTCGACCCGGTCGCCGTCGAGGACGACGCCGTACGCCTCACGCGCGCGCTCGCGAGAGACCAGGCCCGACAGGACGTCGGCGAGCACGTGAGACGGCGGGCGCGTGAAGCGATCGCCGTGTCCGCCGCCGCCCGGCGTCCGGACGCTCAGCACGTCGCCGGGCTCGAGCGCCAGCACCTCGATCTTCGGGATCGTCCGCTCGGCGGCCGTGCCCGGATTCAGCATCACGCTCCCGGTCGAGCCGGCGGTGCCGCCCGCCACGCCCCAGGGCGCGAAGCGCAGCCGCTCCATCCCGCGCGCGGTCACGAGGCCCTCGGGCTGGAAGACCTGGAAGTCCAGGCGTACGCCGAAGCCGCCGCGAAACCGACCGGGACCCGCGGAATCCGGGATCAGGTGAAACCGCCGCACGACGATCGGCACCTCGGCTTCGAGCGTCTCTGCCGGCGTGGTCTTGAGAAAGCCGAGCGAAGCGTCGCAGCCGTCGATGCCGTCACGGGCGGGCCGGCCGCCGCCGCCGCCGATCATCGGCTCGATCACGGTGACGTGGCGCCGGCCCGCCTCCGGGTCGGGCAGCGAGAGCGCGACCATGCAGCCCTGACCGCCGCCGGCCGCCGGAATGTCCTCGGGCACCGCGCGGGCCAACGCGCCGAGGACGGCATCGTAGATCCTGAGCACGGTGGCGTAGCGCACGCCGCACGCCGCCGGGAATTTCGGATTCACCACCGAGCCCTCGGGCAGGGTCATGCGCACGCGGCGCAGCACGCCCGCGTTCAGCGGGATCGTCCGGTCGCGCGTCGCGAAGTAGTTGACGAGCGCGACCGACATGAACGGGTGCACACGGCCGGCCGTCGGCACGTTCAGCGCCGAGCTCACCTGGATGTCGCTCCCCGTGAAGTCCAGGTGGATCTCGCCGTCGGCGATCGTGAGCGCGACCTTCAACCGGATCGGGATCTTCGTCACCACGTCGTCCTCGATGTAGTCCGAGAACTCGTAGCGGCCGGCCGGCATCCGGCGGATGAGCGCCTCGACCTTGCGGGTGGCGTAGTCGATCAGATCGTCCATCGCCTTGTCGACCGTGTCGGGCCCGAAGCGGCGGATCAGCTCGTGCATCCGCCGCTCGCCGGTGGTGAGCCCGGCCACCAGCGCCTGCAGATCCCCCCAGTTCTGCTCGGGGATCCGGCAGTTGGCCAGGATCACGTCGAGCAAATCCCGGTTGACCTCGCCGCGCTTGAAGAGCTTCTTGGGCGGCAGCCGCAGACCCTCCTGGAAGATCTCCGACGCGCGCGGCGTGATCGACGCCGGCACCATGCCGCCGACGTCGGAGCTGTGCAGGAAGCCCGCGCCGTAGGCGACCAGGCGGTCTTCCCAGAAGATCGGCTTCACGAGATGGATGTCGGGCAGGTGCGTCGCCGCGGCCGCCGAGCCGTATGGATCGTTCGTGATCACGACGTCGCCCGGCTCGAGCGGACCCACTGCCTCCAGGGTCTGCGCATAGCTGATGCCGCCGAAGCTCGCCACGCCGAGCTCCACCGGATAGGCGAAGAACTCGCCGGACGGGTTGAGCAGGCCGCAGGTGAAGTCGGCCGTCTCCTTCACGAACGTCGTGTAGGCCGTCCGCTCGACGACGTACGCCATCTCCTCGACGGCGCCCTGCAGGTAGTTCCGGAGAATCTCGACCGTGAGCGCGTCCAGCCGCATCAGCCTTTCCTCCGGAGCAGCAGATTCCCGAACCGGTCGACCTCGCCGAGGTGGGCGCCCGGCACGAGCACGGTCGTGTCCGGCTGCTCGACGATCGCGGGGCCTTCGAGGCGCGCGCCGCGGCCGAGCGCCGCGCGGTCGAACACGCGCGCCTCGGTCGGACGTCCGTCGAGCCAGATCCGTCGGGTCGTGCGCGCGGTGGGCGTCGCGGCGCCCGCGGAGATCTCGGTGATCGGCACCCGCGGGCGCTCGGCGCGGAGCTGGACGCGGAGGTTCACGACCTCGGCCGGCGCCGCGCGATCGGCGTGGCCGAAGGCGCGCTCGTGCGCGCGATGGAAGGCGGCGAGCAGAGGAGCCCCGCCGCCCGGCCCCAGCCAGCCGAGCTCGACGGGCACGTCGATCTCGTACGACTGCCCGACGTAGCGCATGTCGGCGGCGTACCGGAACGCGGCGGCGCCCGCGCCGGCGCCGAACCGCGCGAGGCACTCCGCGAGCTCGGCGCGCAGATCCTCGTACTGCCGGCGCAGCGCGGCCGCCTCGGAGAGCTCGGTCTCCACGCGCGTGTGCACCGTGCGGACCGCGTCGTTCACGATGTCGGCGCTGAGCGCGCCGAGGGCGCAGAGCGTGCCCGGCGCGCGCGGGACGAAGACCGCGGGGATGCCGACCTCGCGCGCGACGAGGGCGCCGACGACCGGGCCGGCGCCGCCAAAGGCGACGAGCGCAAAAGCGCGCGGATCGACGGCGGCGCGCGACAGGATCTTCGTGAACTCCGCGTACATGGTCGAGACGGCGACGCGGACGATGCTCTCGGCGGCTTCGTCGGCAGTCATCCCGAGGCGGTCGGCGAATCTGGCGATGGCCGCCTCCGCGAGCGATCGATCCAGACGCATGCGTCCGCCGAGGAATCGATCCGGATCGAGAAAGCCGGAGACCAGGAACGCGTCGGTGAGGGTGGCCTCCTTGCCGCCGCGGCCGTAGCACGCCGGCCCCGGCTCGGCCCCCGTACTCTGCGGACCGACCTTCGGCAGCCCCACGTCGTCGACCCACGCCACCGATCCGCCGCCGGCACCGATCGCGCTGACGCCCACGACCGGCATCATCACGGGCACGCCGCCGATGTGCTCGCTCGTGCTCACGCGCGGGCGCCCGTCCTCGACGACCGCCATGTCGGCGCTGGTGCCGCCGACGTCGAGCGTGATGACATTCGGGAAGCCGGCGCGGCCCGCGACGTACGCGGCGCCGATGACGCCCGACGCGGGCCCCGAGAGCAGCGTCGCGGCGGCCCGAGTGCGCGCGGCGGCGACCGGCATGATGCCGCCGTTGGATTTCGTGACGTACGGGATGGCCGGCGCCCCGCGCGCGGCGAGCGCCTGCTCGAAGCCCTCGAGGTAGCGCCGCACCTTCGGCTGCACGTACGCGTCGAGCACCGCCAGCGCGGTGCGCTCGTACTCGCGCGCCTGCGGCCAGACGTCGGAGGACGCCGTCACCGGCAGCCCGGGGACCGCGGCTTCCGCGATCGCCCGGGCGCGCTGCTCGTGCGCGGGCCGCCGATAGGAGTGCAGCAGCGAGATCACGAGGCCCTCCACGCTCTGACCCGTCCGGGTCAGGTGATGCGCGGCGTCGCGCACGCTCGCCTCGTCCAGGGGCGTGTCGACCGTGCCGTCGGCGCGCAGCCGCTCGCGGACCTCGGCGACGCGCGCGCGAGGGATCAGGGGCACCGGGCGCGCGCCGTGCAGATCGAACGGGTTCGGCATCCGTAGCCGCTGCAGCTCGAGGACGTCGCGAAACCCCTGGGTGACGAGCAGGCCGAGCCGCGCGCCGGTCCGCTGGATCAGCGTGTTCACGGCGATCGTCGTGCCGTGGACGACCGTGCCGATCTCGCGGAGGTCGATACCGTGCTCGTCGGCCAGGCGCACCAGGCCGGCGCGGACCGCCTCGGCGAATTCGTGCGGGGTCGAAGGGACCTTCAGGCCAACCAGCTCGCCCGTCTGCGTGTCGAAGAGGGCGAAGTCGGTGAAGGTCCCGCCGATGTCGATCCCGAGCCAGTGCCGCGCCATCGGTTCAGCGATTGTGCCGCCTTGGCGGCATCGAGGCAAGATATCGCTATCGAGCGGCCGCGTTCGCCAGGACCGCATCCATCCCGCCGGTGAAGTAGAACGCCTTCACCGGGACGGCGTCGTGGACGCCGTCGAGGATCTCGCGGCACACGCGGAGCGACTCGGCGAGGCCGACGGTGGCGCCGGGCCGCTTCGTGTACGGCTCGGCCACGTAGAACGGCTGCGCGAAGAATCGCAGCAGCTTCTCGGCGCGCTCGAGCGCCAGCGGATCGGCCTGGGGCCCGTCGCTCGGGGGCACCAGGAGCGCGCCGATGGCGGTCCGGATCCGCGCCGCCAGCTCCACGTGCCCGCGATCGTGGCGTTGGGCCTCGAGCAGCCGCGAGCGCGAGGTGAGGGGATCCACCGTTGGATGTATGCCGCGGCCGGCGAGCTCGGCCGACAGACGAATCACCACGTCGACTCCCGCCAGGCCGGCCAAACGCTCCGGCGTCCACGCGCCTTCCTCCGAGCGAAAATAGAACGTCTGCACCGGCCCCATCGTGCCTTCGCTGAACCCGTCCTGCTTCAAGGTGTCGGCGATCGAGACCGGTGTCCACGGCGCCAGGGTGAACAGCGACACCCCGGCGGATCCTCCGCTCAGCCGACGCACCAGCTCTTCCATCACGACGGTGGTGCCCGCGCGCAGCTCTCCGGCGATCGCGACGGTGCCGCCGCGAACGAGCGGGCACATGACGTCGATCACCTTGATGCCGGTCTCGAGCAGCCGTCCAGATCGCCTCCGGCCGCGGCTCGAACCGTCGACTCGAGGTCCATCGCCGTCCTCCTCACCAGTAAGTGCCGGGATCGTCAGATCGGCTTTGCCGCGGCCGCGTATCAGGGCCGGCCGGCGGTTGGAGTATCCTACCTGCTGCGATGATCCTGATCCGGAACGCGAACTTGCTGGATCCTGCCTCGGGCAACCTCACCGAGAACGTTTCGGTCGTGGTCGAAGGCGAACAGATTCGCGAGGTGTCGCCCCGGCCGATCCAGGTCTCCGCCAGCCTCACGCTCGACGCCGGCGGCCGCACCCTGATGCCCGGGCTGATCGACTGTCACGTGCACGTCTTCCTCTCCGAGGTGAACATCCGTGCGCTCGAGGCGATCCCGCTCACCCTGATGACGGCGCGCGGCGCCGCCCTCATGCGCGCCATGCTCGACCGCGGCTTCACGACCGTGCGCGACACCGGCGGCGCCGACTGGGGCATTCGCGAGGGCGTGGCGCAGGGCCACCTGCCGGGCCCGAGGCTCTTCGTCGCCGGACGGCCGATCGGCCAGACCGGCGGGCACAGCGACTCGCGGCGGCGCACGGACACGAGCGTGTCGTGCCACTGCTGCAACGCGATGGCGTTCACGCTCGGCATCGCCGACGGTGTGGACGAAGTCCGGCGCGCCGCGCGCGAGCAGCTGCGTCAGGGTGTGGACCACATCAAGATCATGGTGTCGGGCGGCGTCGCCTCGCCCTACGATCCGCTCGAGAGCCTCCAGTACACGACGGACGAGATCCGCGCCGCGGTCGAGGAGGCGGCGGTCTTCAAGCGCTACGTGTGCGCCCACGCCTACGCGGCCGAGGCGGTTGCGCGGGCGGTGCAGGCCGGCGTGCGCGTCATCGAGCACGGTAACCTCATCGACGCCGCGACGGCCAAGCTGATGGCCGCGCGCGGCGCCTTCCTGGTGCCGACGCTCGTGGCCTACGACGCGATCGAGCGCCACGGCGGCCGCTGGGGGATGGGCGCCGACAGCCTCGAGAAGAACAAGATCGTGATGGCGGCGGGATTGCGCTCGCTCGAGCTGGCCCGCGAAGCGGGCGTGCGCATGGCGTTCGGCAGCGACCTGCTCGGCCAGCTTCAGCCCGATCAGTCGCGCGAGTTCCAGATCCGTGCGAAGGTGCTCTCGCCGCTCGAGATCATCCGCTCGGCCACCGTGATCGGCGCCGAGCTGCTCGGGCGCTCGGGCGAGCTCGGCACCGTCGCGCCGGGCGCGCTCGCGGACCTGCTGGTCGTGGACGGCGATCCCCTCCGCGATCTCAGCCGGCTGGAGGGCCAGGGCGAGCACCTGGATCTGATCATGAAGGCCGGCGTGCTGCACCGCAATCGCCTGCCCGCGGCATGACCGCCGGCCGCGTGGCACTCCGCGTCGCCGCCGGCCTGGGCCTCGGCTTCATCCTGCTTCCACTGGTCCTGGTCTCGTGGCTCAGCTTCTTCCGCGACGAGGTGGTCGTGTTTCCGCCCTCGGGGTACACGTTGCGCTGGTTCCGCGCCATCCTCGACCAGCGCAACTTCGTGGACGGCTTCGTGACCAGCCTCGAGGTCGGCGTGTTCGCGATGCTGGCGGGCCTGGCTCTGGGCGTACCGGCGAGCCTCACCCTGGCGCGCTACCGGTTCGCGGGACGGGAGAGCCTCGGCCTGCTGCTGCTGACGCCGCTCGTCGTCCCCGGCGTCGTGGCGGGCACGGCGATCTACGTCTTCCAGGTCGAGACGGAGATCCTCACGCGGCTGCCGCTCGTGGCCTCGCTGCCGGGCCTGGTCCTCGCCCACGTCGTCATCACGATCCCGTGGACGGTGAGGCTCGTCACGGCCAGCCTGGTCGGCTTCGATCGCGCCGTCGAGGAGGCTGCGCAGAATCTCGGCGCGGGTCCGTGGACGACGTTTCGACGCGTCACCCTGCCGCTGATCCGACCGGGCGTGGTCGCGGCCGCGCTGTTCGGCTTCGTCATCTCGTTCGGTAATCTCGAGATGACGCTCTTCCTGATCGGCCCGGGCCGGACGACCTTGCCGATTGCGATCCTACAATACCTCGAGTGGCGGATCGATCCGGTCATCGCGGCGGTGTCGCTGCTCCAGATCCTCGTCATCGGCGCCGCGATGGTCGTCACTGACCGCTACGTGAAGCTGGCGCGGGTGCTCTAGGGCGCATGGTGCGAATCGAGCTCGAGTCCGTCTCCAAGCGCTACGGCGACGTCCACGCCGTCCACGACTTCTCGCTGGCGATCGATGAAGGCGAGCTGGTCGTGCTGCTCGGCCCGAGCGGCTGCGGGAAGACGACGACCTTGCGGATGATCGCCGGGTTCGTCCCGGTGACGTCGGGCCGGATCCGGCTCGGGGGCCGCGAGGTGACGAATCTGCCGGCCCATCGGCGAAACACCGGGCTCGTCTTCCAGGGCTACGCGCTCTTTCCGCACCTCACCGCCGCCGAGAACGTCGCGTTCGGCCTGGAGATGCGCAAGCTGCCCGACGGGGTCGTGCGCGAGAAAGTCGCGCGCGCGCTCGAGCTGGTGCGGCTCGCGGACCTCGGTGACCGTCTGCCGCGCCAGCTTTCGGGCGGTCAGCAGCAGCGGGTCGCGCTGGCGCGGGCGCTGGTCATCGAGCCCGACGCGCTCCTGCTCGACGAGCCGCTGTCGAATCTCGACGCGAAGCTGCGCGAAGAGGTGCGCGTCGAGATCCGCCAGCTCCAGCGGGCGCTCGGGCTCACCACCCTGATGGTCACGCACGACCAGGACGAGGCGCTCGCGATGGCCGACCGTCTCGTGGTCATGTCGGCCGGCGCCATCCAGCAGATCGGCACGCAGCGCGAGCTGTACGAGCATCCGCGCAACCGCTTCGTGGCCGGCTTCGTCGGCCGCACGAACTTCCTGCGCGGGCAGCTGATCGAGCCCGGCGTGTTCCGGAGCGACGGCGGCCTCACGCTCCGCTACGACGGCCGCTCGGCGCCGTCGAGCGCCGGGGCGCCGGGCGCTTCGCCGTCGGGCGTCCGGCGGGCGCTCGCGCTGCGGCCGGAGCGACTGGCGCTCGGGGTGCCCGCGGACGCCGCGCGCGCCAACCGGGTGGCGGGTACCGTGGAATTTGCCTCGTACCTCGGCTCCATCATCGAGTACTACGTGCGACTGAGCTCGGGAGAGACCCTGCGAGTCCACGCGCCCAACACCGGCGCCGCCGGCGATCGGGCCTGGGCGCTCGGCGAGACGGTCCACGTGTCCTGGCCGGTCGAGGTGGGCCTCGTGCTCGAAGACGAACATCACCCAGAGGAGGATCATCGATGAACAGCTCGAACAGATTCACGCGGCGCCGCTTCGTGAAAGGCCTCGCGATCGGCGTCGGCCTTGCCACGCTCGGGCGCCCCGGACGCGGCACGGCGGCCGAGAAGATGGTGCTCGGCACCTGGGGCGGCGATTATTCCAAGCTCCTCACGCAGAACGTGGAGACGCCGATCCTCACGCCCAAGGGCATCGAGGTGGTCCACGACATCGCCGGCGATCCCCAGCGGCGCGCCAAGCTGGTCGCCGAGCAGCGCCTGCCGCGCGGGACGACCGATCTGCAGGCGCTGAGCGCCGCCGGATCGCGCGAGATGTTCAACGCCGGGGTGCTCGAAACGATCGACTACTCGAAGATCGCGAACGCGCCGAACCTCCTGGCGCAGATGAAAACGCCGTACTCGGTCGGCCACATCTACAGCGGCCAGGTGATTCTCTACAACCCGGCGACGATCAGCCCGGCCCCCACCTCGTACAACGACCTGTGGGATCCCAAGCACGCGGGCAAGGTGGGCGTCATCGACATCCAGTACGTCGGCATGCTCGAGGCCGCCGCGCTCGTCTCGGGCGGCAACATGGAGAACTTCGAGCCCGGCAAGGCCAAGCTGATGGAGCTGCGCAAGCTGAACTTCAAGATGTTTCCGACCAACGAGGCGATGGCCCAGGCGCTGAAGACGGGCGAGGTCGGCATGTGCGTCATGTGGAAGGCGCGCGGCGTGATGTGGCAGAACGCAGGCGTGCCGGTGCAGGCGGTGGCGCCGAAGGAGGGCGTGGTCCTCTACGTCTCCGACTTCGTGATCCCGAAGAACGCGCCGAACAAGGCTGCCGCCTACGCGTACCTGGACGCGATGCTGGCGCCCTCGGCGCAGATCGGCTTTGCGGAGACGATGGGCTACAACCCGACCGTGTCGAACGCCAAGGTGCCCGACGCGGTCGCCAAGCGCATCGGCTTCACCAAGGAAGAGCAGGCGCGGCTGCTCTCGCCCAACTACGACTACATCGCCAAGAACGACAGCCAGCTCAAAGAGTGGTGGGACAAGATCTTCAAGGCCTGACGGCGCCGCGGCGGTCGGTGGCCGGGGCCCTCGTGGGCCCGGCCACCCTGGCCGTCGTGCTCGGCCTGCTGGTGCCGCTGGCGATCCTCTTTCGCTACAGCCTCAACCGTTTCGTGCCCGGGCGGCTCATGGTCGACGCGCTCACCGTCGAGAACTACGTCAAGTTCTTCACCGACCCCTACTACATGGCCGTGCTGGTACGGACCCTGCGCGTGTCGGCGGTGTGCATGGTCCTCTGCCTGGTGATGGGCTTCCCGCTGGCCTACGCCCTCGCGCGCACGCGGTCGCGCTGGAAGAGCGCCGTGGTCATGCTGGTGGTGCTGCCGCTGTTCGTGGGCAACGCCGTGCGCGCGGCCGGATGGATGGTGATGTTCGGGTCGCGAGGCCTGCTCAACACGCTCCTCGGCGTGGTCGGGCTGATCGACCACCCGCTCCAGCTCATGTACACCGAGGCCGCGGTGATCGTCGGCATCACCGCGGTCAATCTCCCGTTCATGGTGCTCACGCTCGAGAGCGTCGTCGAGGGCATCGACCCGGCCATCGAGGAGGCCGCCGCGAGCCTCGGCGCGCGGCCGCCGCAGGTGTTCCGCCGCGTGATCCTGCCGCTGGCGATGCCGGGCGTGCTCGCCGGGACGATCCTCGTGTTCATTCTCGGGATGAACGCCTACGCCACGCCGATCCTCCTGGGCGGGCCGCGCTTTCAGATGATGGGGCCGCTAGTCTATGGGCAGTTTGCGGGGCTCAACAATTGGCCGTTCGGGGCGGCTCTCTCGTTTGTCCTGATGGCGGCTACGTTATCGCTGAGCGCGGTCTCTAACCTGTTGATCCAGCGGCGGTACCGTCGCTAGGCGAGGCTGCCGAGAAGGCCGCATCTGCACCCTTCTCGGCAGCCTGCTGGGCGCTTGCTCCTGCTAGACACTGCTGCTGCTCATTGCTGCCCGACGCTTGCCGTCAGAGCGTTTTGATGACCTCGGCGGGCCAGGCTCTTGCCTCGACGCGGTCGTGCCATTGCTTGATCTTGCCGTCGCGGTCGATCACGACGCCGACGCGCTGGGCGCCCTTCGCCGGGTCGACGTTGGCGCCGTAGGCGGTGCCGATCGTGCGGTCGGTGTCGCAGATCAAGGGGAAGTTGAAGTGGTTCTTCTCGGCGAACTTCTTGTTGTCGACGGGGGTGTCGAACGATACGCCCACGATCACCGCGTTCTTGCGGTCGTAGTCGGCCTTCAGGTCGCGGAACCCGCAACCCTCGGCGGTTCAGCCGGCCGTGTCGGCCTTGGGAAAGAACCAGAGCACGACCGTCTTGCCCTTGAAGTCGGCGAGCTTGACGGTGTTGCCGTTGTGGTCGCGCCCGACGAAGTCCGGCGCCTTGTCTCCTGGATTCAGCATGGCTCCTCCGTTTCAGGTAGGGGTGTCGAATCAGCGCGCGCGGACGATCTCCGCCGCGAACGCCTCCAGCGCGTCCCAGTCGTACGGCCCCTCGCGCAGCGCGATGCTGAGCCGCGTGCAGCCGAGCGCGCGGAACTGGTCCACCATCTCGCGCGCGTCCTTCACCGAGCCTCTCAGATAGCCCGTGCGCTCGGCGCGCGCCGGGCTGCCGCCGAAGTGGCTCTGAAACAGCGCGTCGGCGCGCGCGATGCCCTTCGGGTCGGCGCCGAGGTAGAAGCCGAGGTTCACGCTGCGCATGATCGTCCTCGGGTCGCGTCCTTCGGTCTGGCACCAGCGGTCGAGCACCTGACCCTTGTGCTTCCACTCGTCCGGGCCGATGTAGGCGCCGTTCCAGCCGTCGGCGTACCGCGCCGCCGCGCGCAGGGTGCGCTTCTCGCCGCGCCCGCCGATCCAGATCGGGATGCGAGGCTGCAGGGGCTTGGGATAGTTCGGCGCGTTGGAGACCTGGAAGTGCTTGCCCTGGAAGCTCGCGCGCTTCTGCTCGGGGTCGAGCAGCAGCCTCAAGATCTGCGCGTACTCTTCCAGCATGTCTTCGCGCGGCCCGATCGTGGGGAACGGGTAGCCGAAGGCCCTGGCCTCGATGTCGTGCCAGCCGGCGCCGAGCCCGCAATCGACGCGCCCGTTCGACAGGTGGTCGATCGTCGTCAACGACTTGGCGAGTAGCCCCGGGTTCCGGTAGACGACGCAGTAGACGCCGCTCCCGAGCCGCACGCGCGTCGTGTCCATCGCGGCCGCCGTCAAGATCGCGATCGCCTCGTAGCAGTCCATGTCGCCGCCGCGGGGCGGCGACTCCTGGAAATGATCGGACACCGAGAACCAGTCGAACCCCTTCGCGTCGGCGAACTTCCACAGCTTGCGCATCTCGGCCAGCGGCCCACCCATGGCGCCGATGTGGATCCCGAAGTTCATGTCACGCACCCCCAAGGGCTAAGAGCGCCCGGAATGCGCGCCTGGCGCGCTCGAGCGCGGGAAGATCGGCAGTCGCCCGGCACGGCGCCCGTGCGGGCCTCGCGGATCAGCGCCGGCGTGTCGGTCGGTCCGGGCATGTCGGGACAAGCATCGCAGATCTGCGCATAGCGGAACAGCGCTGGATCGACCTGCTTCACGTGAGCCGGTAGCCCACCGGGCCGGCTGAAATGCAGGGCGTCGATCAGGACCGACGCGTTCGAGCGCTTCGCCTTCGCCACGATGCTCGCGGCGTGGGCGAGCGTTCGCACGCCGGTATAGATCGCGAACTCCAGGCAGACGTGCAGGCCGTACTGCGCCGCGCGCTCGCAGAGCTCGCAGAACCGCTCGATCGTGCGCGCCTCGTCGGGCTCGGCGCTCATGACGAGGACGTTCTTGGCGCCCAGGGCGAGCGAGATCGGGCGACTCATCACTCCTCCAGCAAAACACAGTACCGCGGATCGGCGCTGACGAAGACCTCGTCGCCCTCGACGAGCGGCTCCGCCGTCGCCAGGCGCACGACGAGCACCCGGCCGTCCCAGTCGACGTGATACTGCGTGAAGTCGCCCTGGAACACGCGCCGGCGGATCCGGGCCGGCCACACGTTGACCTGGGTCGCCGGCCGCGCGCGCTCGAGCCGGAGGCGCACGGTGCGGACGGCCATCAGCGTGTCGTCGCCCTGCGGCCGGCCTCCTGACGCGGTGCCGTGGACCAGCGCGCCGCCCTGGGTCTGGATGACGACGAGCCCGTCGCGCTCGAGGTCGGCGCGTCGCCGGCCGCGGATCAGGTTGGCCGACCCCACGAAGTCGGCCACGAACGTGTTGCGGGGCCGGTCGTAGATCTCGCCCGGGCTGCCGATCTGCTCGATCGCGCCGTCGCGCATGACGACGATGCGGTCGGAGATCGCGAGCGCTTCCTCCAGATCGTGGGTGACGTACACGGAGGTGATGTCGAGCCGCCGCTGCAGCTCCTTTAGCTCCACGCGCATCTCGGCGCGTAGCTTCGCGTCGAGGTTCGAGAGCGGCTCGTCGAAGAGCAGCACCGAGGGCGAGAACACGAAGGCCCGGGCCAGCGCGACCCGCTGCTGCTGGCCGCCCGACAGCTTCGAGGCGCTGCGCGCCCCGAGCTCGCTCAGCTGGACCAGGTCGAGCGCCTCGCGGACCCTGGCCGTCACCTCGGCCTCCGGCCGCTTCCGCACCCGCAGGCCGTAGGCCACGTTGTCGAACACGCTCATGTGCGGCCAGATGGCGTAGGACTGGAAGACCATCGAGAGCCCGCGGCGCTCGGCCGGGACGTTGACGGCGGGGGAGGACGAGAACACCGGGGCTCCGCCGATCCGGATCTCGCCCGACGCAGGCTTCTCGAGCCCGGCGATCGCGCGCAAGGTGGTCGTCTTGCCGCAGCCCGAGGGGCCGAGCAGGGTGAGGTGCTCGCCGGCGCCGACGGTGAACGTCACGCCGCGCACCGCGACGACGCCGCCGTAGCGGACCACCAGGTCGCGCACCTCGATCGACGCGCGCGCCATCCTCACTCGCCTCCCTGCTGGACCGCGCGGCGAGCGACCGCGAACAGGAGCACGAGCGCCGCGACCACCGCCAGGGTCTGTAAGAGCGCCATGGCGGCGGTGAGCTCGGTGCTGGTCGAGAACCACGACTCGACGATGGCCGGCGTGATCACCTTGGCCTTGGGGCCCATCAATAATATCGAGGCGCCCAGCTCGCGGACGCTCGCGATGAACAGGAGCAGCCACGCGGCGATCAGTCCCGGCTTGAGCAGCGGCATCGTCACGGTGCGCAGCCGGTAGCCCCACGTCGCCCCGCACATCTGGGCGGATTCCTCGAGCGAGCGGTCGATCTGGAGGATCACGCCGGAGATCGTCCTGAGACCGAGCGGCAGGAACACCGTGAGGTACGCGATCAGCAGGAGCCAGAGCGTACCGTAGATCGGGATCGGGAAGATCAGCCACGCCCAGAGCATCCCGAAGGCGAACACGAGGCGCGGCACCGCCTGGGGAAACATCACCAGGTATTCGATGACGCCGGCGCCGGGCAGGCGCGAGCGATAGATGAGCCATGAGAGGAATCCCATCAACAGGACGCCGACGCTGGCGGTGGCGAGGCCGAGGAGCAGGCTGTTGCCGAGCGCCGAGCGCACGGCGTCGAGCGCCAGCGCGGTCTGGTAGTTGACGAGCGTGAAGTTGGCGGCGCGCGGGAACGCGCTTGTGAGGTGCTGGAACGACGCGTACGTGACCGTCAGCACGGGCAGGATCACGGCGACGGTGAGGTACGCGACGCAGACGCCGAGGAACGGCCAGCGCAGGCTGCCGACGTCCATGGCCCGCGGCCGGAACGCCTTGCCCGTGATGGTCACGTACGTGCCGGCGCTCACGATGCGGCGGTAGATCCACACCATCGCGAACATGACGGCGAAGAGGGAGACGCCCATGGCGGCCGCGGTCGGAAAGCGCGGCGGGTACTGCGAGACGAGCTGGTACATGGCGGTCGTGACGACGTAGAAGCGGTTGGGGAGCCCGAGCACCAGCGCCGCCGAGAACGAGCCGAGCATCTCCGCGAACACGAACACCGCGGCCCCGAGCACGCCGGGCAGGACGAGCGGCAGGGTGATGCGCAGCATCGTGCGCGCGCGCCCGGCCCCGAGGACCTGCGAGGCTTCCTCCATCGCCGGGTCCATCGACTTCATCACTGCCCCGATCATCACGAAGGCCACGGAGCCCTCGAACAGCGCCATCACCCAGGCGATGCCCCAGGGCGTGTTGATGTCGACGAGGTGGCCGTCGCCCCCGAGCGCCCGCCAGATCTGATTGACGAACCCGCTGCTCGGCGAGGCGATGAGCGCCCAGGCCAGGGCGCCCATGAGCGGCGTCACGTAATAGGGCAGGGCCATCAGCTGCTCGAATGCGGCCCGGCCGGGCACGTTGGTGCGCGAGAGGATCCAGCCCATCGTGAATCCCACGACCACCGCGAGCGCCGTCGCCAGCGCCGCGACGAGCAGGGTGTTGCCGAAGATGTGCGCGTAGCGGCCGAGCCCCGCGTAGTTGTCGAGCCCGTAGGCCTCGGGTGGGCGGGCCTGTGGATCGCCGACGCTCAGCGAGGCCTGCACGAGGTACGCGATCGGGTAGAGGACGAGCACGGCGGCGAGGCCGCCGACGAGCACGGATACGGTCACATGGGGGGATCGGAGCGCCCACCAAGCCCCCCGTACGCTCGTCACGCCCCGGGGAACCCGGGGCGCTCCTCGGTCACGCGCGCTCACAAGCCCATGATCGAGTTCCACTCTTTCACGAACACCGGGTGGCTCGCCACGTAGTCGGTCCAGTCCGTGGGGAAGAGCAGTTTGAAGTCGGCCAGGCGTTTGCCCGTGGGCATCGGCCCCGCGTCGGGCCGCAGCGAGCCGTAGAGGAGGATCTTCTGGTTCTGATAGACGAGCTGGCCGCGCCTGGAGAGCGCCCAGTCGACGAAGAGCTTCGCCGCTTCCGGGTGTGGGGCCTTGTTGACGACACCGATGTAGATCGCGATCGCCGGCATCCCTTCGGGCGGCGCGACGAACTCGATCTCGGCGCCCTTGTCCTGGTAGAGCGTGTAGCCCGCGTACTCGGCGAGCGCGCAGACGCGGTCCTCGCCCTTGGCGAGCCGGTCGAAGAGCTGGGCGCGCGCGTCGAAGCCCTTCGGCCGCTGCTTGGCGAATTCCTGCCAGAAGTCGTTGCCGTACATCTTGCGCAGGATGTACCACTGCGCGTGCTGCATGCCCGAGGTCGCGAGCTTGGCGCTGATCCCGTCCTTGAAGGCCGGGTTGTTGATGTCCTTCCACGTCTTCGGCGCCTGCTCGGGTTTGACCTTGGTGCGGTTGTAGGAGATGCCGGAGAAGCTGACGCCCGGCAGGCCGTAGTAGCCCGCCGGGGTCGACTGATATTCCGGCTTGTACGCGGCGTACTCGGGCGACATGTACTGCTCCCAGCCGCCCTTCTTCTGGAAGTCGATGGCCGGCGAGATGTCCGAGAGCTGGAGCACGTCGACGCCGAAGCGCCCCGCCGACCGCTCGGCGGTGATCTTGGCGTAGAGCGCGCCGGTCTGCAGCCTCACGTAGCTGGTCTTGATCTTCGGGAAGTCCTTCCGGAACGCGTCGAGCAAGGTGGCGATGCCCTGCTCGCCGTCGTGGCCGTAGTAGACGATCTCGCCTTCCTGCTCGGCTTTGGCGACGTCGGCCGAAGTCTGGAAATCGTGCACCTTGTTGACGTTGCGCGTCGGGCTCTGAGCCGACGCGAGCGGCACGTCGGCCAGCAGCGGCGCGGCCGCGGCGAGCGCGCCGGTCTTCAGAAAGCCGCGCCGCGTGACGGCGGGGTATGCAGGCTCGGTCATTCGGCGATCTCCTTTTGTCGAAGTCGTGGGGACGCCTCGCGGCGCCCGCCCGTAGCATAAGCCCCCGACGGGGCAGGAGCCACCGAGCGGCCGCGCGCGTCTCCTGCTATGCTGTCGGGGTCACGAGGGCGCATCGCACCACACACACAGGGAGCGCTGGCATGACCAACAAAGGGTTCTCCCACCTCGGTCTCTCGACGCTGGATCTGGACCGGACGCGCGACTTCTACGAGAACGTGCTCGGGTTCAAGCCGGTCCGCTGCGACATCATCAAGGTCAAGGAGGGCGGTCAGATCCGCCACATCTTCTTCGATACCGGACGCGATCAGCTCATCGCGTTCATGGAAGCCCGCGGCGTGCCGGGGGTGCCGGCCCACTACGACGCCGGAATCACCCGGGGGCTCGGCGTGCCGAGCGCCTTCTATCACTTCGCGTTCGAGGCGGGCTCGGAGGCGGGGCTTGACGAGAAGCGCCGCGAGCTCATCGCCAAGGGGGTCGAGGTGACGGACGTCGTCGACCACGACTGGGCCAAGTCGATCTACTTCAAGGACCCCAACGGGCTCCAGCTCGAGTTCTGCTGCTTCACGCGTAACCTCAACGCCAACGACGCCCGGATGCAGGACCGCTTCGAGATGTCCGTGAAGCGGCTGGGTCTGGAGGATCCGGAAGCGCTCGGCGCCGCGAAGCGCGCACCGGCCGAGGCCGATCTCGAGCTGCTGGTGAAGACGCCCGGCGCGTGATCCCAACGTGAACGCGCGGGCGCTCCGTCCCGACAGAGGCGGAGCGCCCGCGACAGCAGCTACACCGCCCTCAGGGCCTCGTACACGCTCCGCTCGAACTGCCCGTAGAGCTTCAGGGTCTTCGTGTCGGCGAACGGGAGGATCTGCGTCATGATCAACCCGGTGACGCGCTTGGCCGGATCGAGCCAGTAGTACGTGTTGAAGATCCCGCCCCAGCTCACGGTGCCGGCGCTCCGTCCGTTCGGCCCGGGCTCCATGTTCAGCATGTAGCCGAGCCCCCACCGGATCGGGGCACCGGGGAAGAAGTCGACGTCGTTCGAGCGCGCCGGGGTCGTCGTCTTCATGATGCCGGCGGCAATGTCGCCGGTGTGATTCTTGCCCATGAGCGCGACGGTCTCCGGCTTCAGGATCCGTGCGCCGTTGTGACTTCCCCCGTGCAGCAGTGCCTGGAGGAACGTGAGGTAGTCGCGGCCCGTCGAATAGAGCGGGCCGCCGCCCGACCAGAACTCCGGCGTGAACGGCGTCTCCAGAGGCTGCGGGGCGAGCGTACCGTCGGCCTGCCGCTGGTGCACGCGCGCCTGCCGCGCACGCTGCTCGTCCGACGTGACGTAGCCGCTGTCCTTCATGCCGAGCGGCGCGAAGATCTTGTCGCGGAAGTAGGCGTCGAGCGTCAGGCCGCTGATCGACTCGACCAGCCGACCGACCCAGTCGATGTTGACGCCGTACTCCCACTTGTCGCCCGGGTCGAACACGAGTGGCATGCGGATCGCGGCGATCTTGCCGGTGGCGGTCGAGGGCATCCCCGACGCTTTCACGTAGCGCACCATGTTCGCGTCCCAGATCTCGTAGCTGAACCCGGCCGTGTGGGTCAGCAGGTGCCGCAACGTGATCGGCCGCTTCGCTGGACGGAGCTTGGGCGCGCCGGAGGCGTCGAACCCTTCCAGCACCTGGGGCGAGCCCAGCGCGGCGTCGATGCTGGGCACCGGCTCCTCGAGCTTGAGCTTGCCCTGCTCCACCAGCTGCATCGCCGCCGTCGACGAGATCGCCTTCGTCATCGAGGCGATGCGAAAGACCGAGTCGAGCGTCATGTCCGGGCCTCGGCCCAGCTCGCGCACGCCGAAGGCGTTCTCGTAGAAGAGACCCTTGTCGGTGGCCACCATCGCCACGACGCCGGGCACCTCCTTGGCGTCGACCGCCTGCTTCAGCACCGCGTCGATCTTCGCGCGCGACGCCGGCGCCGTCTGGGCGTGGGCCCGGCGGGGCGCGACGCGGCCGATGGCGGTCGTCGCGGTGATCGCGGCGGCGCCTTTGAGCAGAGCACGGCGGCTGGGCGATGCGGGAGTCATGATCGCGTCCTCCTGGTTCGACAGGCTCACAGCAGACCGAGTCACGCCACGTAGCTCACAGCACCGAGCGCACGAGACCGCCGTCGACGAGGATCGTGGTCCCGGTGATGTAGCTGGATTTGCCGGAGGCGAGGAACGCGACCAGATAGGCCAGCTCCTTGGGCTCGCCGATGCGGCCCACCGCGGTCTCCGCCGCGCGCTGGGCCAGCGCCTCGTCGACGGAGATGCCGAGCTCCTTGGCGCGGTTCGTCACGTTGGAGAGCATGCGCTCGCTCAGGATGGAGCCCGGGCACACGTTGTTGACTAGGACGCCGTCGCGTCCGACCTCGTCGGCGAGGCTCTTCGCGAACGCCACCACGCCCATGCGCGTGGCCCCGGAGAGCGCCAGGTTCGGGATGGGCTGGTACACCGTGCTGGCCAGGATGTTGATGATGCGGCCGGCCTTCTGCCGCTTCAGGTGCGGCAGCGCCTCGCGCGACATCCGCGCGAAAAACAGGAGCGAGCGCTGGACGGCCGTCGCCCACTGCTCCTCGGTGGCCGTCTGGGCGCGCGCCAGGGGCGGACCGCCGGAGTTGTTGACCATGATGTCGAGCCGCCCGAAGCGCTCGACGGTCTTCGCGACGAGATCCTTGATCGTCTCGTGCCGATCCAGGTCGCCGGCGAACACGAGCGCGTCGCAACCGGTCGTGTCGCGGATCTCCTTGGCCGCACGATCGAGGTCGGGCTGCGACCGGCTACACAGCGCGACCTTGACGCCTTCCTGCGCCAGCACCTCGGCGCACGCCCGGCCTAACCCCTTGGAAGCACCGCCGACGATCGCCACCTTGTCTTTCAGCTCGAGGTCCATGCCCGGTGTTATCGGGGCAAACGTCCGGCTTGTCAACGCGCGCCGCGGCGCGGCCGCGGCACCGCCGAGATATTCGCCGAGGGGTTGTGGAGAGCCGGGCGGGTGATGCCAACGGATCTTCGACCCCGCCGGCCGATTTCGTGCGATCCTTCCGTCGGCCGCCGAGAGGCGGCGGCCACAACGATCTTGCGAAAGGAGCCCATCATGCCGCGACTCACTCCGGTCTCAGGCAAGTCCGACGTCCCCGCCGACCAGCACGCCGTCGTTGACCAGGTGGTGAAGGTGTTCGGAGGCGTGCGAGGCCCGTTCAGCATGCTGCTCCACAGTCCCAAGCTGGCGGAGCGCGTGCTCGGTCTCGTCACGTTCTTCCGCGACGAGACCGTGACCGAACCGAAGCTACGGTCGGTCGCCATCCTGGCGGCCGTCCGCGAGCGCGAAGCCGCCTACGTGTGGTCGGCGCAGGTCGGCGCCGCGCGCCGCAACGGCGTGAGCGAGGAAATCATCGACCTGCTCCGCGCCAAGGGGGACGCGGCCAAGCTGCCCCCCGAAGAGCGCGACATCGTGACGTACGTCCGCCAGCTCATGCGAACGAACCGGGTCGACCAGGCGGCATTCGACGCGCTCCGCAAGCGCCATGACGCGCAGTGGCTCGTCGAGCTCACGGCGTGCGCGAATTACTTCGCGCTCCTGTCCGGCGTCGTCAACGCGTTCGAGGTTGCGGCACCCGCCGACGGCGACAAATTGCCGGCCTAGGAGGCCCAGATGAACTTCGGGGCGGCGATCTTCTTCACCGACTATTCGATGGGGCCGGCCGAGCTCGGCCGAGCGCTGGAGGAGCGCGGGTTCGAATCGCTCTGGGCGCCGGAGCACTCGCACATCCCGCTCTCGCGCCGGTCCCCGTTTCCGCAGGGCGGCGACCTGCCCAAGAAGTACTACGACGTGATGGATCCCTTCGTGACGCTTGCCGCCGCCGCCGCGGCGACGACGCGGCTGCGCCTGGGCACCGGCGTGTGTCTGGTCGTGCAGCGCGATCCGATCCAGACCGCTAAGGCCGTCGCGAGCCTCGATCAGGTCTCGGGCGGGCGCTTCCTGTTCGGGATCGGGGCCGGGTGGAATGCGGAGGAGATGGTCGACCACGGGACAGAGTTCAAGTCGCGCTTCAAGGTGATGCGCGAGCGCGTCGAGGCGATGCGCGCGATCTGGACCAAGTCGAAGCCCGAGTACAGCGGCGAGTTCGTCAAGTTCCCGCCGATGATGACCTGGCCCAAGCCCGTGCAGAAGCCGCACCCGCCCGTCATCGTCGGCGGCGCGTTTCCGTACGGCGCGCGCCGGGCCATCGCCTACGGCGACGGCTGGATGCCGCACGCGCGCCGGCCGGAGTACGGCGACGTCATCAAGCTCCTTCCCGATTTCAAGAAGCTCGCCGCCGAGTCCGGGCGCGACCCGGCGACGTTGCCCATCACGATCTTCGGCGTCCCGGAGGACGAGGACCTCATCGAGCGCTACGGCGACGCGGGCGTGGCGCGCCTGGTCTTCAGCCTGAATCCGGCGAAGGCCGACGAGGTGCTGCCGGCGCTCGACCGCTGCGCCGCGTTGATACGCTAGCCCCGATGCCGGAGCGGATGAGCATCATCTCGCCGACGGGGCACCGCGGCTTCACGCCCATCGAGCGAGGCAGCTTCGAGATCGGCCTGGCCCGCCGGCCCGACGCGATCGTGGCGGACTCGGGCAGCTGCGACATCGGGCCGCAGCCGCTCGGCGCCGACGAGCACTCCAGCCCGGAGTGGCAGCGGCACGACCTCGAGCTGATGCTGCTGGCCGCGCGCCGGCTCGGCGTGCCGATGATCGTCGGCTCGGCGTCCGACGCGGGCACCGATCGCGGCGTGCACCAGTACAACACGCCCGAGGCTCCGGGCCACGGCATGCACGCCGAGATGCGCCGCTCCCTGGCGTTCAGCCAGGATGGCGACTGGCTGTTCGCGCCCGACATGCACGATCGTGGCGTCCGCATTCTGAATCTCGCGAGCGGCAAAGCCTATCCGGTCTTCACGGGCGACGCGCCGTTCTACAAGGCGATGTCGGTCTCGGTCCCGTCAAGCCTGGTGGCGCTGCTCCACCCCGGCGACGTGCAGGGCCGCGGGCCCTACGGACTCGAGGTGTGGCGCTTGACCTACTCGACTCGCTAGCGGCGGCCCGCCAGCCGGCGCGTCACGCCGTCACGAGCCGCTCGTGCAGCGCGCTGATGATCTCGGCGACCCCGGCGTGCGCCCACACGTCGAAGAACGGCGATTCGAGCAAGGTCGCGATCTCACGCCCGCCGCGCCCCTTCGTTTGCTCATCGGTCTCGCCCGGCCGCGCCTTACGCAGGGCGCCGAGCACCCGGTCCTTGTGGTAGATCGTGGGATATTCGACGTAGCGGTAGAGCTCGGCGAAGTCGCGGGTGAAGAAGACGGCGACCGGCACCGTCGCGAACTTCTGGCCGTTCTTCTCGTTGGCGTACTCGAGCACCAGGTCGGCGTTGGGGTGGGAGCCGGGCTCGGGGAGCCCCTGGCGCAGCATCGTCTCGGTGTCGCGGTTGAAGATGCGGAGCTCGAGGCCGCCGGCCTCCGCGAGGCGCGCCAGGTACGGCAGGTCGCGGCGGCAATCCGACGACCAGTCCTCCGCGATCACCAGCACCTTCGCAGGCCCGCCGGGCTGGGTGGCCAGCCACTTGATCGCTGCGGCTTGCTCGTCGCTGAGTCGCGCCTTGGCGTGGCGCTCGCGCAGATACCCGCTCCAGTCCACCCGCGGCTTGGCCAGGCTGAAGCGCCGGATGTCGAATCCCTCGCGGCGCAGGTTCTCCGGCGAGCCGATGAACTTCAAGTAGTCGTCGAACGTCATGCCTTTCGCGAAGCGCTCGGGCGTCATGAGCTCACCAGTCTTTCACGCCTAGAGCTTCAGCAGCGACTCGAGGTTACGCCAGAGGATCTGGTCCTTCTCGTCCTGCGTCAGGCTCTTCAGGCCCTGCACCCACGTGACGGGGGAGGGATGCCAGGGCACGAAGGGCCAGTCGCTGCCGAGCACCACCCGGTCGACGCCGACCTCGTCGATCAGAAAGCGCAGCGCCTTTTCGCTACCGACAACGCTGTCGTAGTAGAGGCGGCGCTGGTACGAGCTCGGCGGCTGCGCGATGCTGCGCCGCTCGGCGGGCGTGCCCTGCCACCCGCGGTCGAGACGCCCCATCGCGTAGCAGGCGGGCCCGCCGCCGTGGGCGATGCACACCTTGAGATTGGGGCAGGCCTCGAGGACGCCGAAGATCAGGATCGCGACGACGATCGCGTCGTCGAGGATGACGCCGAGGCTGTTGAAGAGCCCGTACCTGGTCGTGCGCTGCATCAGGAAGTTGTGCTGCGGCTGGGGATGGAAGAAGAGGACGGCGCCGAGCGCTTCGGCCGCCTTGAACAGCGGCAGGAACTTCGGCTCGTCCCAGTTCTCACCGTTCACGATCGTGTCGAGCTCGGCCCCCTTCAGTCCGAGCACGGTCACCGCGCGCTCCAGCTCGTCGATTGCCGTCTTGACGTCCTGCACCGGCAGGGTGGCGAGGCCGGCGAAGCGCTGCGGCCACTGCCGGACCATCCCGGCGATGTCGTCGTTCACGTCGCGCGCCAGTGCTCGGCCCTCGGCCGGATCGAGGTGGTAGCCGAAGAACGGCGTGTGGATGGAAACCACCTGCACGTCCACGCCCTGCGCGTCCATGTCCTTGAGCCGCTCTTCCGGTGTGAAGCGGACCTTGGGCGAGTTGAAGCTCGTGCGCCGTCCGCCTCCCAGCATCGTGCCGAGCCCCTCGCCGGGCTCGTGACGAAAGCCGTACCAGTCGCGGCCCGCGTCCGCGGCCTGCCACAGGGACTTCGGCACGAGGTGTGCGTGGATGTCAATGCTCTTCATGGGCGCATTCTCCTTGGTCGGGCTAGAGGTCGAGCAGACGGCGGGTCGTGGCCTCGATCCATTTCTGCGTGGGCTCCTCGTCGAACACGAGCCGCTCGTCGGCGGGAGCGACGCCCCAGGCCCCGGTCGTCATCTCGGCATCGAGCTGGCCGGGGCCCCAGCCTGTATAGCCCAGACAGAAGATGGCCCGCCGCGGACCGGTGCCGCCGACGATCGCCTGTAAGATTCGCGGGTCGTCGGTGATCGCGAAGTGATCGTCGATCACGCTCGTGCCCTCGCCCGTCCAGTCCGGCGTGTGCAGGACGAAGCCGCGGCGCTCTTCCACGGGCCCTCCGTAGTGGACGCGGATGCCGCCGGCGCCGGGCGGCACCGTCAGGCCGAACGGCTGGAGGGCCCGCTCGTACGGGATCTCGCCCAGCGGGATGTTGACCACGAGCCCGAACGCCCCCTCTGCCCGGTGACGCACGATGTAGATGACCGTCCGCGCGAACCGCGGATCGCGGAGCGTGTCGGTCGCCACCAGCAGACGCCCGGTCAGCGAGCGGCGGGTCGGCGCCTGGGCGTGCCCGTCCGCCGCCGCCGTCACGACGAGCAACGCGGCGAGGAGGAGCGTGGTCACCGCCGGACTACTTCTTGAAGAGGTTGTCGAAGCCGCGGCGGATGTCGCCGGGGCGCGTCGAGTCTGGCGAGGCGTCGCGCTCGACGGTGACCCGGAGCGCGAACGCGGCGCAGTCGTTCCGGGCGTTCTTGTCGGCCACCTTCTCGGGAATGGGCTCGGTGCACTCGAAGCGCCGGCTCGGCTCGAAATGGATGCACTGGCGGCAGGCATGAATGGCCGCCCGGCAGTTCGGGCACTGCTCGAGCGACGCGGTCGCGATCGGCAGGACCGCGCCGCACGCCGCGCACCGCGAGACGGTGTGCCTGGCGAGCATGCCGCCGCCGCGCGGCGCGTCGGCGGGCGGCCGGGGCGGGGGCGACGGCGTGCGGGGCTCTGGGTTCGAGCTCCGGTATCCCTGCTGGCGGTACTTGCGGTCGCTCATGGCCGGTAAGTGTATCGTAGGCGGGGTGCCGTCGCCCGGTTCCGCATCGCTCGCGGCGCAGAGCTCGTTCTGGAGCATTCCCGGCATGTGCGCGACGATTCCGGTCCTGCTGACCTATCTGGCGGCGACCAGGCTCGTCGCGGCGCCCCGCGTCGTATCGATCGTGGTGAGCGTGCTGGTGGGCGCCGCGAGCTTCGTGCTGGCCACGAGCGCATTCGGAGCCATCCCGCTGACGCACGCGACCGTCGTGCCGTTCGCCGCGGTCGTGTGCGGGGTCGCGAGCCTGATGGTGTGGCGCTTGCCCGAGACGGCGGAGATTCGGGAGCGACGTGATCAAGCCGTTCATCAAGCGATTCCCGTCGGGCGCGTTCGGCGTTTGCCTGTTCAATGTGGTCGCGTTCCTCTGTCTCGCGCGCCTGGGCCTCGCCCTCACGGTGGCTCTCGCGTACGCCGTGGACATCGCCTACGTCGTGCTGGTCGCGCGCCTGACCCGGCCCGAGCCTCCGGAGGACGCGCTCGCGACGCCGGTGGCCGGCGGTTGAGCCCGCCGCGCGCGCTCGCCGTTGCTTGACCCGCCGGCGGCGGGGGACTACGTTGTCCGCGCCATGAGGGCCGCGCTCCTGCTCTTGGCGCTCGCTCTCGGGTTCGCGACCGGCGCGGACGCGACGACTCTGCTCGACTACATCACGTTCGACGGCATCGACTACATCCGCTGGACGACGGACGAGCCGGGCCGCCCGCTCACGCGTGATGATCTCGGGCCCGAGTTCGCGATCGTCGAATGCTCGTTCAGCGAGGACAACCGCCGCTGCTCCTACGGTCTCGACGCCGCCGCCGCGTTCTTGCCGTCGGGCACCCGCGTGTACGCCGTCCAGGGCTATCCGACCAACTTCCGTCTCGCCGCCATCTGGAAGGACCGCATCTTCCTCTATCAAGCCTGGCGCAATCCGCGCGCGAAGGTCGGGGCCGACCTCTACGACGTCGTGGGCAAGGTGCGCGCGATCGACGTCCAGCGCGGCGAGCCGCCGCAGGCGGTCGCCACGAAGCCGACGGCGATCACATCGCCGCACGACGTCGCCGCGCTCGTGGAGATGATCGTCACGGGCGCCGTGCGCGCGCCGCAGGTCCACGCGGTCGCCGAGCCGCGATATCTGGTCACGCTCTGGCTCGCCGACGGCACCACGCTCGGTCGGGTGTACTTCCGCGAGACGAACGAGCTGATGGGCGGCGTGGCGGTGCCGGCCGACTTCGCGCGCATTCTGGAGCGCTACCTGAGACCAAGGTCCGATTGATGACACGGGCAAGCTCGGGCTCTGGCCGGGCGGCTTCCTGAAGGTGTCCGCGGACAGCGGCTTCGGCCACAACGTGTTCAAGGACTCCGGCACGATTGTGCCGGTCAACACCGCCACCATTGTGCCCTTCCCGGACGAGCAGACTACCGCGCTCACGAACGCGACCTTCATGCAGTTCCTCAGCACCAAGTTCGGGCTGATGGTGGGCAAGGTGTACATGCTCGACGGCTTCCAGGGCGAGTTCAGGGGCAACTATCGCACCCAGTTCATGAACCTGGGGTTGGTCTTCCCCACGGCCATGGACCTGGTTCCGATATCCGCCTTCGGAGGCGGCATCATCGCCATCCCGTGGGAGAACGTCCTGCTGTCCGCCCTGCTGCTCGATCCGAGCGGGACGCCGACCAACAACGACATCAGCGAAGCGTTCCAGGATGGCTTCACGGTCGTCGCCGGTGGGAAGGTGACGACCAAGCCGTTCGGGCTTGTCGGTCATCAGCAGGTGGGCGGCATGTGGAGCGACAAGACTCGGCTCGCGCTCAGCCAGGACCCGTCCAACATTTCTCGGATGCTTCTTGAGAGCAAGTTTCCCCTCCTGGGGGATCCGGGTCCGCTTCTGCATCGATTCCTCGAGCGGTTCTTCCCCCAGCTGCTGACGCCGGTGCAGCCTCCGAGGACGGAGAACAGCACCTGGGCCGTGTTCTACGGCTTCGACCAGTACCTGGCAGAGGACGTCGAGACCGCCGTCGTCGGCGGCATTCGCCTCTATGTTCGCTTCTAGGCCGGGCGACAGGTTCCGGGCGCGCGGCGTGCTCGCCGTCGCGGCCTGCCTCGCGCTCACGGGCGGCGCCTGCGCGTCCCGGGACGCCGCGCCGGCGGCGTCCGGGAGCCTCTCGCTCGCGGCGCTCGCCGGCACCCCATGGACCCTGGTGAGCCTCGGCGGGCAGCCACTGCCGCCGGGCGCGCGGCCGCCGACGGCGGCCTTGGACGGAGCCCGTGTGTTTGGCTTCGGGGGGTGCAACCGATACACCGGGCCAGTCGAGGAGAGGTCGTCCGGAGCCATCACGATCGGCTCGCTTGCCGTGACCAAGATGGCCTGCCCGTCTCCGGCGATGGAGGTCGAAGACCGCTATCTCGCGGTGCTCGGGCGGGCGACGCAGTACGTGCTCGCCGGCGGACGGCTGGTGTTGAGCCGTTCCGCCAGCGAGCTGGTCTTCGAGCGCCCCGCGCCCTGACCGTCGTCGACCGGAAGACCGCTCGCGCGAGCGCGCGTAATGAGAGACAATCGCGGGCCAACCATGGCCGGCGACAGGAGGGGCGCCAGATGACGGCCTACGATCAACGTGGCATCGGCAAGCTCCGCGTGCTGATCGGCTTGCTGGTGATCGCGGCGCTGGTCGCCGGGTACTTCTGGGCTGCCACGAAGTGGAGCTACGCGTCCGGCGAGCGGGCCGGCTGGGTGCAGAAGCTCTCCCGCAAGGGCTGGGTGTGCAAGACCTGGGAGGGCGAGATGGCGATGGTATCGATGCCCGGTGCGGCGACCGAAAAGTTCGCCTTCACGGTGTGGGATGATTCCGCCGTCGAGCAGATCAACAAGCTGATGGGCCGGCGCGTGAACATCCACTACGAACAAAAGGTCGGGTTGCCGACGAGCTGCTTCGGCGAGACCCGCTACTACGTCACGCAGGTGACGCTCGTCGAAGAGATCCAGCTCGCCCCGGGAGTCGTCGTCCCCACGCTGCCTGCGCCGGGCGCACCGACCGCGCCCGGGGCCCCGGCAGCGCCCGCGACGCCGCCGAAGTGAGTCGAGAGAGCCGACGGGCGATATGAAGAGCTTCAGCCCGATGGACCCGGAGTTCGTGGCGGATCCGTATCCGACCTACCATCGTCTGCGCGCCGAGGATCCGGTCCATCACAGTCCGCTCGGATTCTGGGTGCTCACGCGATACGAGGACGTGTCGGCCGTCTTGCGCGACGCGCGGTTCATCAAGGAGCCGCTCGCCGCACTGGTCGCGGCCCGCTTCGGCGTCGAGGTTCCGCGCGGGGTCGGTCTCTCGATGCTGGACCGCGACCCGCCGGATCACACACGGCTGCGGAGTCTCGTCAGCAAGGCGTTTACGCCGCGCGTCGTCGAAGGGCTCCGGCCGCGGATCCAGCAGATCGTCGACGGCCTCATCGACCGCGCCCAGGCCGCCGGCTCGATGGACCTGATCGAGGAGTTCGCGTACCCGATCCCCGTCAACGTCATCTGCGAGATGATGGGGGTGCCGGTCGAAGACCACGAGCGATTCAAGGGCTGGAGCCTCGACATCGCCCGCGGGCTGGACTCGGTCCTGCTGCCTCCCGATTCGGAGGTGCCGCGGCGCAGCGCAGCCGCGCGCCACGCGATCAGCGACTACTTCCGCGAGCTCATCGCCGAGCGTCGCGCCTCGCCCCGCGGCGACCTCCTCTCCGCGCTGATCGCCGCCGAAGAGGCGGCGGATAAGCTGAACGAGGAGGAGCTGCTGGCGACGTGCATCCTCATCCTGATCGCCGGCCACGAGACCACGGTCAACCTGATCGGCAACGGCGTCCTGGCGCTCCTGCGTCACCCGGACGAGCTGCGACGCCTGCGCCAGACGCCCGCGCTCATCACGAGCGCCGTCGAGGAGCTCCTGCGATACGACGGGCCGGTCCAGCGCACGGCGCGCGTCGCAAGCGTGGACGCCACGATCGGCGGCCGGACGATCCGCAAGGGCGACATGGTGATGCCCTTCATCGGCGCCGCGGATCGCGACCCCGCGCAGTTCCCCGATCCCGACCGGCTGGATCTCGCGCGCGTCGACAACCGGCACATCGCCTTCGGGTGGGGCATCCATTTCTGCCTGGGGGCGCCGCTCGCGCGCATCGAAGGGCAGATCGCGATCGACACGCTCGTGCGCCGGCTGCCGGGACTCGCACTCGTCGCGGAGCATCCGGAGTATCGCCAGAGCCTCACGCTCCGAGGATTGAAGACGCTGCCCATCAAATTCTGATATTCCTTACTATCCTATGGATAGAGTTCGCCTCGCGATCGTCGGCTGCGGCAACATCTCTCAGCTCAACGCGCCCGGGTACCTGCAGCACCCGCGGTGCGACGTGGTGGCCCTGTGCGACACGGCACCCGAGCGCGCGACGCGCCGCGCCCGCGAATGGGGCATCACGCCCCGGATCTACTCGGACTTCAAGCAGGTCCTTGACGACGCCGCGGTCGACGCCGTCGAGCTCTTGACACCCACCTGGATGCACGCCGATCAGATCGTGGCGGCGCTCGCGGCGGACAAGCACGTCTCGGCACAGAAGCCGCTGGCGATCTCCGTGCCCGAGGCCGATCGCATCGCCGCCGCGGTGGCGCGCGCGCGGACGACCTTCCGCGTGACCGAGAACTTCCTCTACTACCCGCCGATCTTGAAGGCCAAGGAGCTGCTCGACGCCGGCGCCATCGGCGAGCCGTCGCTGGTGCGGATCCACACGACGCGCGCCGCGGAGATCGCGGGGCAGGTGATGGAGCTCGATCCCGACGCGATGGTGTGGCGCCGCGATCCCGGCCGGAACCCGGGTGGCCCGCTCTACGACGACGGCGTGCACAAGTACGCGACGGCCGTCCTCTGGATCGGCGAGATCGGCGACATCTCCGCGATCGTCACGCGCGGGACGGACTTTCTCGCGGAGACGCCGGCAGCGGCCATCTGGCGCTTCAAGGGCCGCGACTGTCTGGGCGTCATCGACTACACCGCGGCGCCCGAGATGACGATCCGCGCCCGCTACTACAAGGCCGACGAGTTCTTCGAGATTCACGGCAGCCGCGGGATCATCTGGGTGACGCGCGGGACGGGCGAGATGCTCGACATGCCCGCCGTCGTCCTGATCCGCGGTGGGGAAACCGTCAGCTACCAGGTGCCGGCGGACTGGCGGCTCGGCTTCGACGGCGCCGCGGCGGACTTCATCGACAGCCTCCTCGCCGGGCGCCAGCCCGCGCAGGACATTCGCACCGCGAAGCACATTCTGCAAGTGCCGCTGGCGATCTACGAGGCCTCGCGCCTCGGCCGCGTCGTTTCTCCCGACTCGATCACGTAGGCGCTTGAGGAGGAATCATGTCGACAGCACGACCGCCCGGCTGGCAGCAGGCGCACGCGCGCCGGTACATCGAGAGCGATGGACGCGACGGTCACATCTGGGAGGGCGTCACGACCTTGCTCCTGACCACGACCGGTCGCCGCACCGGTCAGCCGCGGACGACCCCGCTGATCTACGGCCGCGCGGGCGATCGCTACCTGATCGTCGCCTCGCGCGGCGGCGCGCCGGCGCATCCGAGCTGGTACGAAAATCTCGTGGCGCAGCCGATCGTCCAGGTGCAGGTCATGGCCGACCGCTTCAAGGCGCGCGCGCGCACCGCGACCGCGGCCGAGAAGGCGGCGCTCTGGAAGACGATGACCGCGATCTGGCCGCCCTACGACGAGTACCAGCAGCGGACCGCGCGCGAGATCCCGGTCGTGATCCTCGAGCGCATTTGATTGATATTCATAAGCGCGCCTCGGCCGGCGGGGCCCCAGCCCCGCGACGGCCTGCAGCGCGCACGGCGGCGCGCTGCCCTGCCGTTGACACGCGTGGCGTCATCATCGAAGATGCGTTCCTGAGCATCAAGCGTTCACGGAACATTACGAAAGGCGAGTTCAGAACCCATGCGTTACGAGGCACCGGAATCGGTTGAAGGGGCGGTCGCTCTCCTGTCGGCGGCCACGGGTGAGACGCGGGTGCTGGCGGGGGGGACCGACCTCCTGGTCCAGATGCGGGCCGACGTCGTCGACCCCGACTTGATCGTCGACATCAAGAGGATCGCCGAGACCCGTAGCATCACGGAGGAGAGGGGCGGCTGGCGGATCGGCGCCGCGGTGACCGGGGCCGAGCTCAAGGAGCACCCGCGGCTCAAGAAGGTGTGGCCGGGGGTGATCGAAGCCGCGAACCTGATCGGCTCCACCCAGATCCAGGGCCGCGCCACGCTCGGCGGCAACCTCTGCAACGGCTCGCCGGCGGCCGACAGCGTGCCGGCGCTCATCGCGGCCGGGGCGGTCGCGACCCTGGCCGGGCCGCAAGGCCGGCGCGATCTGCCGGTCGAGGACGTCATGCTCGGGCCCCGCAAGCTCGCCCTGAAGAAGGGCGAGATCATCGTGTCCTTCTTGCTGCCGCCCCGTCCCCCCCGTTCGAGCGATGCCTACCTGCGCTTCATCCCGCGAACCGAAATGGACATCGCGGTGGTGGGCGCGGGAGTAAGCTTGAGCCTCGACGGCTCCGGCACGATCTCCGGGGCGCGAGTCTCGCTGGGCGCGGTGGCCGCGCGGGTGCTGCTGGTTCAGGAAGCGGCGCAGGCGATCATCGGAAGCCGGCTCGACCTGGCCGCGCAGCAGCGGCTCGAGGCCGCGGCGCGGGCGGCGTGCCGTCCGATCGACGACAAGCGAGGCACGATCGAGTTTCGCACCGACGTGGCCGCGGTGCTGGCGCGCCGGGCAGCCCTGATCGCGCTGGACCGAGCGAGGACGAGCTGATGGCCAAGCACCACATCGAAGCGATCGTGAACGGCGACCCGGTCGAGTTCCTCTGCGACACCGAAGAGACGCTTCTCGACGTGCTCCGCGACACCCTGAACCTCACCGGCAGTAAGGAAGGCTGCGCCTCGGGCGACTGCGGCGCCTGCAGCGTGACCTTGGACGGCCGGCTGGTGTGCTCCTGCCTCGTGCTGGGCTGCGAGGTCGGCGGCCGACGCATCGAGACGATCGAAGGCATGGCCGAGGGCGAGCGGCTCCATCCGCTGCAGCAGCGGTTCCTGGAGCACGCGGCCCTGCAGTGCGGGATCTGCACGCCGGGGTTCCTGGTGGCCAGCAAGGCGCTGCTGGAGCGCACGCCCGAACCGACGGAGCACGAGATCCGATACTGGCTGGCCGGCAACCTCTGCCGGTGCACGGGATACGACAAAATCGTGAGCGCGGTGAAGGACGCGGCCGCGACGATGAGAAAGGGATAGGCAATGGCCGAGAACGGCACGAACGGGACCAACGGGCGGGGCTATGTCGGCACGCGCACCATCCGCCCGGACGGCGTCGACAAGGTGACCGGGCGCGCGCGCTTCGGCGCCGATTTCAACCTGCCCGGCCAGCTCATCGGCCGCGTGCTGCGGAGCCCGCACCCGCACGCGCGCATCGTCTCGATCGACACCTCCAGGGCCGAGGCGCTGCCCGGCGTGAAGGCCGTGATCACTCGCGACGATTTCGCCGACCAGCCCTCGGAGTTCATCCCGGCGGGCGAGATGATGATGAATTACAAGGACGTCGTCCGGAACGTGCTGGCGCGCGAGAAGGCGCTGTACGAGGGCCACGCGGTGGCCGCCGTCGCCGCCACGAGCGCGGCGATCGCCCGGCGCGCGCTCAAGCTGATCGACGTGAAGTACGAGGTCCTGCCCCACGTGATCGACGTCGTGGAGGCGATGAAGCCGGACGCGCCACTGCTGCACGACGACCTCTTCACCGTCGGCGTCGAGCCCAAGCCCGACAAGCCCTCGAACGTGGCCAAGCGCGTCGAGATCACCCTGGGCGACATCGAGGCCGGCTTCAAGAAGGCCGACATCGTCGTCGAGCGCGAGTTCAAGACCGCGCCGGTGCACCAGGGCTACATCGAGCCGCACGCGGCGCTCGCGAGCGTGTCCGAGGACGGCTCGACCGAGCTCTGGTGCTGCACGCAGGGCCACTTCATCGTGCGCGCGCACTGCGCGCGCCTGCTCGGCCTGGACATCGGCAAGATCCGCGTCACCGCCTCGGAGATCGGCGGCGGCTTCGGCGGCAAGACGGTCGTCTACCTCGAGCCGCTGGCCATCGCGCTCTCGCGCAAGACCAAGCGCCCGGTGAAGATGGTCATGTCGCGCGAGGAGGTCTTCAAGGCATCGGGCCCGACCTCGGGCGCGACCGTGCGGGTGAAGATGGGCGCGACGAAGGACGGCAAGTTCGTCGCCGGCTTCGCCGAGCTGAAGTATCAGGCCGGGGCGTTCCAGGGCTCGCCGGTGCAGCCCGGCGTCATGTGCGCCTACGCGCCGTACGACATCGAGAACGTCAAGGTGATCGGCTACGACGTCGTCTCGAACCGTCCGAAGGTGGCGGCCTACCGGGCACCCGGCGCCCCGATCTCGGAGTTCGCGGTCGAGAGCGTGGTCGACGAGATCGCCAAGAAGCTCAAGCTCGACCCGATCGAGCTGCGTATGATGAACGCGGCGCGCGAAGGCACCAAGGCCGCGTACGGCCCGAAGTTCGGGCCGATCGGTCTCGAGGAGACGCTCAACTCGATCAAGAAGACCGAGCACTGGAACACGCCGCTCCGGAAGTGGCAGGGCCGCGGCGTGGCGTCGGGCTTCTGGTTCAACATCGGCGGCGAGACGTGCGCGTCGCTCACGATCAACGAGGACGGCTCCGTGTCGTTGATGGTCGGCACGCCCGACATCGGCGGCCTGCGCGCCTCGCTCACGAACGTGGCCGCCGACGAGCTCGGGATCCCGTACGAGAAGGTGCGTCCGATCATCGGCGACACCGGCTCGCTCGGCTTCACGTTCCTCACCGGCGGCAGCCGCTCGGCGTTCTCCGGCTCGATGGCGATCGTCGAGGCGGCCAAGCAGATCAAGGCCGAGCTCTGCGCCCGCGCCGCCAAGCTCTGGGAGCTCAAGCCCGATCAGGTCGAGTTCGCGAACGGATCCGTGCGGGCGCTCGGCGCCGCGGCGGAGAAATTCAAGCCCATGTCGATCGCCGACTTCGCGAAGATCGCGGGCAAGACCGGCGGGCCGATCGGCGGCTACGGGCGCATCAACGCCCAGGGCGCCGGGCCGAGCCTCGGCACTCACCTGGTCGACCTGGAGGTCGATCCGGAGACCGGGCGCGTGACGATTTTGCGCTACACCGTGGCTCAGGATGCCGGTCGCGCCCTCCATCCGGCGTATGTCGAGGGCCAGTTCCAGGGCGGCGCCGTGCAGGGTATCGGCTGGGCGCTGAACGAGGAGTACATCTACGGCGAGGACGGCAAGCTTCAGAACGCGGGCTTCCTCGACTACCGGATGCCCGTCGCCTCCGACGTGCCGATGATCGACGCGATCCTGGTCGAGGTGGCCAACCCGAAGCATCCGTACGGGGTGCGCGGCGTCGGCGAGACCCCGATCGTGCCGCCGCTTGGGGCGATCGCCAACGCGATGGAGCAGGCGACCGGCATCCGCTTCACGGAGCTTCCGATGTCGCCGCCGAAGGTCCTGAAGGCGCTCAAGGAGAAGGGCGCCAACGGGAAGACCTGAGGGGTAGGGAATGGCGCGGGTTGTCCTGATTGGCAACCTCGCGCAGCTGACGGGAGGCGTCGCCGAGTTCAACATCTCGGCGACGTCCATCAAGCAGCTCTATGACCGGCTCACCGAGCTCTACCCCGAGCTCGGGCCCCATCTCGAGGAAGGCGTGGCCGTCGCGATCGACGGCCAGATCTATCAGGAGACCCTCCTCCAGCCGATCGACCCCGACAGCGAAGTGTTCATCCTCCCGCAGATCGCGGGAGGATGAGCGAACCTCCTCGCTCGCTCGCCTGCCAGGCGCTCGCGCGATCGAGCGCGGTGACGCCCGGGCGGGAGTCCGGATAGGGCCGACCCCTTCAGGGCAAACTCGAGCTGGAGGTCGAAGAATTCCTCGGCCCCCACGCGAGGCAACCTCAAGCGGCCGGGCTTGGGACGTCAAGTTTCGCTCGACGCGCGCGCTCGAGGATGTTGAGTCGCGAGAGCAAGCGAGTATAGTCGTGGAGATATGCAACCCGGATCGGTGTTCTACGGCTGGTGGGTCGTCGCCGGGTTCTCCTTCATGACGTTCATCTCCACCGGCATCCGCCACGCGGTGGGGCCGTTCCTCAAGCCGATGGTGGCCGACCTCAATCTCGACCGCGCCAGCTTCTCGCTCGTGATCGCGGCGAGCCTCTTCCTCTACGGCGTGTTCGGTCCGCTCGTCGGTCTGGCCCTCGACCGGTTCGGCGCCCGGCTCACGGCGTCGGTCGGCACGCTCCTGCTCGTCGGATCGCTCGTACTGACGTCGCTCGTGCGAAGCTTCTGGGAGTTCGCCGTCGTGTACGGGGTGGTCCTGCCGCTCGGCCTGGCCGTGACGGGGCCGGTGATGGCCTCCGGCGTGGTCGCGCGCTGGTTCAACAAGCGCCGCGGCACCGCGCTCTCGCTCCTCGGCAGCGCGTCGATGACCGGCATGAGCCTGCTCGTGCCGCTCGTGACCTGGCTCATTCTCACCGGCGGCTGGCGGACGGCCTACGTGGTCATCGCGGGACTCGTCCTGGTCGGGATCCTGCCGATCGCGCTCTGGGTGATCCGCGAGTCGCCGGAGCAGATGGGGCTCACGCCGGACGGCGCGACGCTCGACGCCAGGAGCACGGGCGCCGCGTCGCGCGAGCGGGTGACCGCCACCACGGCCATGCAGACGCTCGCGTTCTGGCAGCTGGCCGGCTCGTTCTTCACCTGCGGCTTCTCGATGACCCTGCTCTCCGCGCACGGCATCCCGATGCTGACCGACCACGGCTACACGCCGATGTTCGCCTCGTGGGCCTTCGGCGTGCTCGGCGGCTCGGCTATCGGCTGCACGGTGCTGCTGGGTACGCTGTCCGACCGGTTCGGACGGCGCCCGGTGCTCGCGGGAATTTACGCGGGCCGAGTGCTGATCTTCTCCGGCTTCTTCCTGATACGCGACAATCCGGCCGCGATCATCATGGTCGCCGTCCTGGGCGGGATCACGATGGCGGGGACGGGCTCGATGACCTCGGCGCTGACGGCGGACATCTGGGGGCGCTTCTCGGTCAGCCCGGTGCTCGGCGTGATCTTCCTCGTGCACCAGACCGGCGCCGCGATCGGATCGTCGCTCGCCGGCGTGCTCTTCGAGGCGACCGGCGGCTACGGCGCCGCGTTCGCGGTCGCCTGTGTGTTCCTGATGTGCGCCTCGGTGGTCGCGCTTCGGATCGATACCGGCGCGCGCCGGATCTGGCGCGTCGCCTCCGCGTCGGCGACCGAGTAGCCCGCTAGCGCTTTCGCGCCGCCCGCTCCGCCTCGAGCTGGCCTTGGCGTGCGTGGTCGATGACCTCTCCGAGGATCCGCGCCAGCTCTTGCGGGGCGTGGAAGCCCATGGAATTCTCCGCGGCCACGAAGTCCAGGCGCCACTGCGCCTTGCGGTGCTGGGCGGCGGCGCCCTGAAGGTCGCGCTCGGCCACCCCGCCCTTCTTCGCGGCCCCGATCGCGTCGAGCATGTCCGTCGTCGCCCGGGCGGCGCGCTCCAGGAGTGCCCCGTGGCGGTCCTGGATCGTGAGCACGCGCGCCTCGAGCTCCTTCTCGGCGACCGCGTGGCAGGGCTGGCACGCGCGGTTGATGTTCAAGAGCGGACTCCGCACCCAGTGGTCGCTCACCTTGAGGGCGCCGACGCGCTCGAAAGGCATGTGGCAGTCCGCGCACGCCACGCCCGCCCGCGAGTGCACGCCCTGCGACCACACCTCGAACTCCGGGTGCTGGGCCTTGAGGACCTTGTCGCCGGTCTCGGCGTGGGTCCAGTCCGTGAAGCCTTCGCGCTCGTAGTAGGCCTCGATCTCCTCGACCCTGAGGCCGTTCGCCCACGGGTAGGTCACGACTTTGCTGGGCCCCTTGAAGTAGTACTCGACGTGACACTGGCCGCACACGTACGAGCGCATCTCCTGGCGCGTGGCGTCCCGGTTCGGATCGTAGTCGGCGATACCTTGCTTGGCCTTGAGCGCCTTGATGCCGGCGATGAAACCCGGCCGCGTGACGCGGATCGCCATCGTCTTGGGCTCGTGGCAGTCCACGCAGGACAGCGAGTGCTGGATGAGCGGCTGCCCGCGATCGTCCTTCAGATCGCGGGCCTCGCGGTAGGGCATGGCCGAGACCCGCTCGAACCCATTCTGGACGTCGCCCTTGCCGACGAACCGATAGAGAGCGAGGTTCGCGGCGTGACACTGCAGGCACGCGCCGGGCTGCTGGCGCTCTGTCACGCGCCGGGTCTCTTCCTGATCGAACAGCGCGTAGAAGTGGCCGCGCCGGTCGCGGTAGTCGAGCGCGAAAGCGTAGCCCGCGAAGATCCGCTTGAGCCACGGATCGCGGTCGAGCTTCTGCGCCGCTGGACCGCTATCGCTCGCGCCGAGACCACGGCCCCCGTACTTGGTCGTCGTCGGGCGCGACGTCCGGAGATACGAGTCGTACTGCAAGGGCCAGTTCTGGCCCCAGACCTTCGGGTCCATCGTGTCCTCGGTGACGTCGACCATCCGGACGAAGGGTTGTCGCGCCTCTTGCTTGCGCTCGAAGATGTTCGTGAGGAGCGCTAACAAGATCACGCTGAGACCGGCGATGCCGAACAGCGCGAGCAGCGGGAGCAGCCAGGTCCGCCATCTTCCCATATCCCGTCCCTCAGCCGCCGGCGCCGTGCCCGGCGGTGGTGTGGCAGTGGAGACAATCGAGGCCCCCGTGCGTCCGCCCGGGCGCATCGACCACGGCGTCGACGAGTGCCTCGTGGCAGCGTACGCAGTTCTCGCGGACGATGTCGCGGTCGCGCGGCGTGATCTCGATCGGCTCCTTGAAGTTCTGCAGGGTGAAGGCGGCGGAGTGGCGAAAGCCGTGGTCGGCCTTCGCCGCCCACTTCGCGAAGCCCGCGTGAGGCAAATGACACTCGACGCACGTCGCGGTGTGCCGGTGGCCGCTCTTGAGCCAGCCGCTGTACTGGTCGTTCATGATGTGGCAGTTCACGCACGCGCGGGGGTCGGTGGAGAGATAGGAGAAGCCGTTCGCGTAGACGAATGTGAACGCGCCAACTCCGGCGGGGATCCCCAGCAGGCAGGCGAAGAGTACGACCAGGTTCGCCCGCTTCACGAGCGGGCTATTTCTTCTCGGCCGGCGTCGAGGTGGCGGGGCCTATGCCCCAGACCTGAATGATCGTCTCCTCGTTCTTGGCGCCGTCGTAGTGGACCTTGCCGCCGTAGTGGACGACGTAGCTGCCCGCGGGCGCCGGCACCGTGCTCTCGGGGTCGAACGTCTCGCCGGTGCCCATCCACCACGTGCCCGACAGCACCGCGAAGAAGCGGTCGTTGGGATGGAAGTGCGGCCGGCTCATGTTCCCCGGCAGCCACTTCACGCGGACGACGTAGGGGCCCGGCTTGCTGGGGTCGCCGAAGAGCACGGCCGATTCGTTCGTGCCGGCCGCGTTCCGGACCCACTTGATCTCCGACGGAGTCTTGAAGTCGACCGCGGTGCGGTCGATGTCTCCGGCGCCGTGGCCCGACGGGACGCCGAGGGTCAATACGAGCAGCGCGGCGGAGAGAGCGATCGAGCGAGTCATGCCATCTCCTTAGAGCGGGGCTATTGTTTGCTGCGCAAGCGGGGCCCCAGCGGCTTCAGCACGCGGACACCCGGCGTGCCGACGAATCGATGCGCGGCCGCGTCCGGCACGACCGCCAGGCCGCGCCGCGCCACGCTGCGATCGAGCCCGACGGCGCTCATCCAGGCCACGCCCACGCCGTCCGGCAGCGCCATGCGGCCCTCCGCCTCGACCACCAGCAGACGAGAGTCCGACGCGACGTCGGGGGTGTGCTCGACGCCGTCGAACACGTTGCGGTGCCAGTTGCGCATCTTCGTCTGCCACTCGCCGGTGTTGGTCGGGCCCGCCCTGTCCCGGTAGGCCGGGCTCGCGAAGATCTCCGGCGAGTCGACCTCGTGCAGCGCGACGAAGGGCGAGTCGGTCTTGTGGATCGTCTCGAATCGCTGGCTGGCGTGAACCCCCGGGATCGAGAGAAGCGTGTGCTGGTGGGCGACATACCACGCTTCCCACTCGGCGAGGCGTGCGGTATCGGTCAGCGCCATCTCGACCATGTAGATCATGAGGCGATCGCCCCGGGCTCAGGAGCGCTCGAGCAGCTCGATCCGCACGTTGTCGGGCGCCTCGATGAAGGCGATCTGGACGCCGGGCCGGATGGTGCGCGGCTCCATCTTGAAGCTGGCTCCGCGGCGCTTGAGCTCGGCGACGGCCTCGTCCATGTTGTCGACGCGCAGCCCGAAGTGATCCAGGCCGATATAGGGCTCGGTCGGCGCCGACGGGATCGCAGCGTCGGCCGCGACCGGCGCGATGAAGATCGTCAGCCCGTCCAGGTCGAGATCCGTCCGCGGCTTGCCGTCGGACTGGATCGACTCGAGGATCTTGGCGCCGAACACGCGCTGGTAGTACTCGGCGGTCTTCTTCACGTCCCGCGTGCGCAGATGCATGTGGTCGTAGCGGTAAGCCATGTCGGTCTCCTTCGTCGCGAGGCGCGCCCTAGCTCAGGTCGGCGACCCGCGGCGCCACGTCCTCCATCAAGAGGCGCAGGCTCTCGTGATCCCACCCGGTGTCGTCCGAGTCCGTCGTGATCGCCAGGAGCGCGCCGAAGCCGCCGCTGTCCTCGTGGATCTGCCGGATCTTGTCGGCGCACTCCGAGGGGTCGCCGACGATCCACAGGTTGTCCATCAAGTAGTCGACCGTCACCGCCTCGTCGGCCATCGACGGCTCGAGCTTGGTCGACGCCATCTGCACTGTGCCGATGCGATTCGGGTGCTGGTGCTGCACGTAGTTCCGTCCGAGGACCGCCCGCGCGCGCTCACGCGCCATCGCGGACGTGGGCGCCACGAGGATGTCGCGCGCGATGCGCCACTCGCTCCGGTTCGCGCGGCGCCCCGCCCCCGAGGCTCCCGCCTCGACCAGCCGCCAGTGGTCGGCGAGAAACGTTCGGGAGAGCAGCGAGCTCGACATCGGGATCCAGCCGCGCTCGCCCGCCATCCGCATCGAGCCCGAATTCGGTGTGCTGGCCGCCACGGCGATCGGCGGATGCGGCTGCTGGTAGGGCTTCATGTAGTAGCCGCGGCCCTTCACCGGATCGAACACGGGCGTGTCGATGTCGAAGAACTTGCCCCGGTGCGTGAACCGGCCGTCGGACGCCCAGAGCTTCAGCACGACGTCGAGCACCTCGGCCGAGCGGGCCCGGACGGTCGACGGATCGAGACCGAAGAGCGACAGGTCCGTCGGGATGCCGCCGCCGCCGATGCCCCACTGGAACCGGCCGCGCGCCATGTGGTCGAGCATGGCCAGGCGGTGCGCGAGATAGACCGGATCGTGCAGGGCCAGGAGCGTCACGCCCGTCCCGAGCCGGACCGTCTTCGTCAACGCGAGCGCCTGCGCCAGCAGCAGATCGGGCGCCGGCGCGTTCTCCCAGCGCTCGGTCAGGTGCTCGCCCACCCAGACCTCGCGGAAGCCGAGCCGGTCGGCCAGCACAATCTGCGCCACGTCGCGATCGTAGCCGTCGGCGAACGCGCGATGGGGCGGGTGGAGCGGCATCATGAACAGTCCGAACTGCATGGGGGTCCTCGGCTCTCGGACGCGATTACGGCTGGTCGATGATCTCGACCCGGTTGGGGTTCTTGCCCATCGGATATTCCTTGAGCTTCGTCAGCTTGCCGCTCGACTGATCGATCGAGTAGCTCGAGAGACCGTGCGAGAGCTGGCCGACCGCGAGCAGATACCGGCCCGACGGATCGATGGCGAAGCCGCGCGGCGGCTTCTCGGTCGACACGTTGCCGATCGGGGTCAGCGTCCCCTTCGCCGGGTCGACCTGGAAGCCGGCCAAGGTGCTGCTCGTGCGCTCCGAGCCGTAGAGGAACTTGCCGTTGGGCGTGATGTGCAGGTCGGCGGCCGACGGCTTGCCGACGAAGTCGGCCGGAAGCGCGCTGACGACCTGCTTCTGCGTGAGATCGCCGGACGCAGCGTTGTAGTCGAAGACGTAGACGTTGCCGTCGAGCTCGCCGATCACGTACACGAGCTTGCCGCCGGGATGGTAGCGCACGGGGAAGCTGTCACGCCGGCAGCCAGGCCGCGGCGCGGATCTCGCCGAACTCGCGTGCGATCTTGCGCCACGACTCGCCGGCGTCCTCGGTCACGTAGACCTCGCCGAACAAGCTGAACGCGACGATGCGCCCGGCGTCGGCCGGATGCGTCGCCAGGCCCCACATAGTAGCGTTGGGCCGCGCGGGCAGGGGCAGGCTGCGCCAGCTCTGCCCGCCGTCGTCCGAGCGGAGCATGCCGCCCGTCTCTCCGGTCGTCATCTGGCCGCACCCGGCGAAGAGAACGCGGGGCTCGTCGGTCTTCACGGCGATGCCGCGCGCGTAGGGGAGCGGCCAGAACGTCTTCACGCCGATCGGCGTCCAGGTCTCGCCCCGATCGTCGCTCCAGAACAGCTCGCCGTTCGTGCTCGTGTAGACGCGCGGCGGGTCGGTGAGTGCCAGGGCCATGTCGTGCACGTCGAGGTCGTAAAGCCCGTTGACGACCTTCGTCCACGTGTCGCCGCCGTCGCGGCTGCGGAAGACGCCGTCGATCTCGACGCCGGCCCAGACCGTGCGACCGTCGGGGTCCACGAGCAAGCGGGTCACGAACGCCGGGCCGATCGAGCACTCGGTCGCGAGCGGAGCATCGAGCCGCTTCCAGGTCGCTCCGCCGTCGCGCGAGCGATAGATCGCCGCCGGCCGGGTGCCCGCGAAGAGCGTCTGCGGATCGCGTGGATCGACCGCCAGCGACCAGACCGTCGGCAGGTCTCCGGCGGCGCCGACTCGCGCCCACGATGCGCCGCCGTCGCGGCTCCGGAAGACACCGGTATCGCCGGCGGCCACGAGCGCGCGGGGCTCGCCCGGGAGCACGGCCAGCGCCTGGATCCGGCTGTTCAGCGGGAAGGGCTTTCGATGGCGAAGCCACGATTTGCCGGCGTCCGGACTGTGCCACACGCCCCACCCAGCGGTCCCGAGCACGATGTCGTAGGTCATGTTTGTAGGTGCTCCCCGGCCGGCGGACTTCTCCATATGCTCGCCTCGGGCCTGGGGGCCCCAGCCCCGGCCGGCCCTGCGGCTCACGGAGCAGCCCAGCGACGGCCTGCGGCTGCACACCGCGGTGAAGACACCAGTACACGAACCCGCCGTCGTGGGCAATGGGCTTGACCTCGGCGGCGCCCCCGGCGATGCTACCGGCCGCGACGCCAAGACCCGAAATCGACTTCCGAGGAAGGAGCGATCGTATGTCCAGACTGACCTACGCCATCGCCGTCGCGGTACTGGCCGCGGCGTGCCAGGGTGTGGTGGCCTACGCCCAGCAGGCCGCGGCGCCGCCGTTCGCGACGACCAAGGTCGACGGCACCGACAACGTCTACGTCTTCCGCTACGGGAATCACCAGTCGATGTTCGTGGTCACGTCGGCGGGCGTGATCGCGACCGACCCGATCGGCTACGGCCGCCCCACGTCGACGGCGGCGTGCTGATGGAATGATCGCGGGGAGGATCGCCTCATGAAGCTCGGACTGAGCATCGGTTATTCGGGTGCAGAGCTACGCCTCCCGGTCGAGAAGGTGCTGCTCGCGGAGCGCCTCGGCTTCGACTCGGTGTGGACGGCCGAGGCGTACGGCTCGGACGCGATCACGCCGCTCGCGTACCTGGCCGCCCTGACGAGGCGCATTCGTCTCGGCACGGGCATCATGCAGCTCGCGGCCCGTCCGCCCGCGTCGGCCGCGATGGCCGCCGGCACCGTCGACGCGCTCGCCGGCGGCGGCCGCGTCATCGCCGGGCTCGGCGTCTCGGGCCCGCAGATCGTGGAAGGCTGGTACGGCCAGCCCTGGGGCAAGCCGTACTGGCGCATCCGCGATTACGTCGCGATCATGCGCAAGGTCTTCGAGCGCAAGGACCCCGTCGTCCACGCGGGGCGCGAGATCGCGCTTCCGTACACCGGGCCCGGCGCGCTCGGCGTCGGTAAGCCGCTCACGTCCATCCTGCACATGAACCCGCGCCTGCCGATCTGGCTCGGCACCGGGACCGAGGCGAACGTGAAGCTGACGGCCGAGATCGCGGACGGCTGGCTGCCGCTCGGCTTCGTGCCGCGGCTGATGCCGATGCTGCGCCCCTGGCTCGAGGAAGGCTTCCGCCGCGCCGGCGGCGCCAAGGGCTTCACCGACTTCGAGATCCAGGCCCGGGCCGAGGTCGCGATCACCGACGACGTGCGCGGGGCGCTCGCGCGCATGAAGCCCCGCGTGGCGCTTTACGTGGGCGGCATGGGCCACCGCGACAAGAACTTCCACAAGGAGATGATGGTCCGCCGCGGGTTCGGCGACGCCGCCCAGAAGATCCAGGAGCTGTTCCTCGCCAAGCGCAAGGACGAGGCCGTCGCGGCCGTGCCCGACGAGTTCTGCGACGAGATGGCGCTGGTCGGGCCCGCCGCGCGGATCCGCGAGCGCTATCGCCCCTGGGCCGACTCCGGGATCACCGGGCTGACGATCACGACCGAGCAGCCCGAGGCGATGGAGCTGATGGCCGGGCTCGCCGGTACCGCGCGATAATGGCGGTCACGGGAGCAAATCGCTCACGCGGATACGGGCTCGGGGCGCGGCCAGCGGCGTGACGAACGCGTTGCGACGGAATAGCCGGACTGAATCGTACTTCCATTCGGAGCCCGATGCGGTGAGGACCGGCTCTCGGTAGACCTCCAGCGTCTCCTCGATCAGGTTGACCACCCAGTAATCGGCGACTCCGGCCCGGGCGTACAAGCTGCCCTTGCGTAACCGGTCGATCGCCAGCGATGTCTCGGCCACCTCGGCCAGCAGCACGGGCCGAGATGGATGGACGTCCAGGTAGTCTCGAGGCGTGCCGGGCACCACGACGACGTCCGGCTCGGGCTCCGACCGATCATCGAGAGCAATCGGCTTCTCTTCGCGCACGTGATAGGCGCGGCCGAATGCCTTCTCGAGCGCGGTGCGCACGAGGACGACGACGGCGGCGTGACGTCTGCCTTGCGGCTCCCGGGCGATCAGCAGGCCGTCGAGTAGCTCGACTCGATCCTCTGGGCCGAAGATGCCGGCATCGATCAGCCGGTCGTAGCGGACGCGTGTCATTCGCCATAGGGGAAGCGCTGGCGCCTTCATCGCTGTGGCCAACGATACGGCAACGGCGACCAGGGCTCAACGTGTTCGTTCTCAGACGCGGGGTGTGGTCAGGTCGCGCCGAATCGGCTCGGATTGCGATAAACTTGGACCGATGACGATCTCCATCCGCCAGATCCATCCGGTGTTTGTCGGCGAGGTCTCCGGCATCGATATCGCCAAGCCGCGCACACCCGACGAGGTGGCGGCGATCAAGGCCGGGATGGATCGCTACGCCGTGCTCGTGTTCCACGACCAGAAGATCACCGACGAGCAGCAGATGGCGTTCAGCCAGAATTTCGGCCCGCTCGAAGACGCGCGCGGCGGCAACATCACCAAGCCGGAGGACAAGCGCCTGCAGACCGGCATGAACGACGTCTCGAACCTGGGCCGCGATGGTCAGCCGCTCGCGCGCGAGTCCCGCGTGCGCCTGTTCAATCTCGGCAACATGCTCTGGCACTCCGACAGCTCGTTCCGGGCGGTCCCGGCGCAGTACTCGCTCCTCTCGGCGCGCGTGGTGAATCCGGCCGGCGGTAACACCGAGTTCGCCGACATGCGCGCGGCGTACGACACGCTCGACGCGGCGACCAAGGCGCAGATCGAGGACCTGATCTGCGAGCACTCGCTCATGTATTCGCGCGGCTCGCTCGGCATGCTCGACTACTCGGAGGAGGAGCGCGCGATGTTCCGGCCCGTGCGCCAGCGCCTGGTGCGCACGCACCCGGTCATCGGGCGCAAGTCGCTCTATCTCTCGTCGCACGCCGGCGCGATCGTCGGGATGCCGATGCCGGAGGCGCGGATTCTCCTGAAGGACCTGACCGAGCACGCCACCCAGCCGAAGTTCGTCTACGTCCACCAGTGGCGCGTCTGGGACCTCGTCATGTGGGACAACCGCCAGATGATGCACCGCGTGCGCCGCTACGACGAGAGCCAGCCGCGCGATATGCGGCGCACCACGGTCGCGGGCAGCGCGCCCACCACCGCGCAGGTCTAGACGGAAGAGCGAGTCATCAATGAACCTCGTGATCTATGCGATCGTGATGTGTCTCCTGATGATGACGGCCGCGCCCGCCTCGGCCGAGTGGTACGCCGACTTCTACGCCGGCCAGAGCCTCACCCTGAACGACGACATGACCGTGCACGGCCCGCCCGGCCTCAGCATCTACCGCGACACCGAGTTCGACCGGTCGTTCATCGTCGGCGGACGCTTCGGGCGATACCTGGACCGCGCGCCGTTTCTCGGGCTCGGCCTCGATCTGTTCACGTTTTCGCCGACGATCGGGCCGCAGCAGCTCCACATCGACGGCTGCGTACCGTCGGGCGGCTGCAGCGGCGGTCAGGGCGGCACGACCGGCCGCATCGACGTCGGGACCATCGGAGTCTCGCTCGACCTGATGCTGCGGCTGCCGTTGCTGAAGTCGGAGACGGCGCCGTGGGGCGCGCTGCAGCCGTACATCACCGGCGGCGTGCCGTTCTTCATGACCACCGTCACGCCGCGGACGACGGCACAGTTTCGCAACCACGACGGCGACACCGATTTCTCGGTCGGTTACAAGGCCGGCGCCGGCATCGCGTTCCAGGTCGCGCCGAACCTCATGCTGTTCGCCGAGTACCGGTTCATGCACAACGAAACGTCGGTGGACCTGCGCGACGCCGCCACCCTCCGGCACACGTCGGTCCACCTCAATCTCGACACGCACTCCGCCGTCCTGGGTCTCTCCGCTCGCTGGTAGGCGCGCCGCGCGCTGGTAGACGCGGCCGCGCGTCAGGCCGGGCCCGAGTCGGCCGGCGGCGGCTCGAGACCGTCGAGGTGGGCGATCGAGTTCAGCAGACGCACGCGCCACGGCGCCGGCCAATCGACGATCGTCAGCGCGGTGTTGTCCCAGCGCTCCGGCGGCAACTCGCCGTCGGCGAGGATCAGATGTCGGGCCGCGAGCGATCGGCACACCAGGCCGTGCGTCACGATCGCCAGCCGGCCGCCGGTGGTCGCCGCGAGCTCCTGCACGCGGGCCCACGCCCGGTCGACCCGCTCGTGGAACGTCGGCCAGCTCTCGCCGTTCGGGGGCGCGTAGTCGGGCGCGAACATGTCGAAGCCGAGCTCCGAGTAGGGCGTGCCGCGCAGGTCGCCGAAGTTCCGCTCGCGCAGCAGCGGGTCGACGACGAGGGGCGCGCCGGTCACGCGCTGCAGGTGCTCGGCCGTGGTCATGGCGCGCGCGTAGTCGCTCGAGACGATGCGCGCGATGCCCTCGTCCGCGAGCCGCCGCGCCAGCCGCTCGGCCTGGACGACGCCGCGCGGCGAGAGCGGAATGTGCGGGTGCTGGACGATCCGGAGCGCGTTGCCCTCGGTCTCGCCGTGGCGGATCAGGAAGAGCCGGCTCACCGCGGCGGCTCGCACACGGTCGCGAGCACGGGGGGCAGCGTCGCCAGCACCTCGCGCAGGCACGCGCGGACCCGGGCGATGTTGGCCTCGGCCTTCCGGGGCACCTCGCCGCGCGACACCTGGGCGATGAACTCGTCGCGGCCGGTCGTCATCAGGAGCGAGGCGTTGACCTCGAGCTGGAGCGCGTGGACGCGCCGCGTCCCGGGCTGGCCGTACGTCGTCACGATGTTGCCCCCGGCGTAGCCGCTGACGTTCGCGTGCACCTCGAAGCCCCCACGGGTGAAGGTCGCGGCCACGGCCTTGGCGAGCTCGGGCGCGCACGTCGTGTCGTGACGCGTGCCGATGATCACCTGGTGCTCCTTCATCCGCCGCGGGCTGCCGGTGTGGCCGTCGAGGAGCAGGGCGTAGCCGTAGTGCCGGGAGAGCTCGGCCAGCAACTCGTCCAGGGTCGCGTAATACGGGTCGTACAGTGCGCGGAGCCGCGCTTCCAGATCGGCGAGCCCGAGCGGGTGCCGGAAGATGGGCGCTTCGCGCATCGTGTGCGTCCGGACCACGCCGCGTCGAGAGCGCACCTCGCCGTCGTGGTGCTCGAAGTCGTCGCGGCGCCGGTTGACGTCGACGAATATCCGCGAGAACGGCGTCGCCAGCACGGTGGCCCCCTGCTCGTGCAGGTCGCCATAGAGGTCGCCCACGAACGTGTCGGCGAACCCGTAGGCGAAGGTCTCGAACCAGGGCTCGCTGTAGTGGTCGCGGGTGATGTGGGGCAGGGGCTCCGTGCCGTAGTGCGGTACGCTGACGAGCACCGGCGTGCGCGCCTCCGGCCGCGGTCGCCTGACGATCGGGAAGGCGCGGTCGGCGCTCAGCGCTCTCTCACGACCGGGTTGCGCAGCACGCCGATCTCCGGCACCTCGATCTCGACGACGTCGCCGTCCTTCATGTTCTCGGTGGCGCCGTCGGTGCCCATCCACAGCACGTCGCCGGGGTAGAGCGTCAGGTACTGGCTCATGCGGCTGATGAACTGTCGCACGCCGAAGATCGCGTCCTTGACGGCGTAGGTGAACATCTCCTTGCCGTTGAGCCGGATCGTGACGCGGAGATCGTCGGGGTTGAGCCCGGTGACGATCCACGGGCCCATCGGCTTGAAGGTGTCGGTGTTCTTGCCCCGCCAGAACGTGCGGTCGCCCCGCTGCCAGGTGCGCTCGCTCACGTCGTTGCCAAGCGTGTAGCCGAAGACATGGTCGAGCGCCTGGCCCTCCGACACTTTCTTGCAGCGCTTGCCGATCACCACCACGAGCTCCCCTTCGTACTGGACCTGATCCGTCGCGTCCTTGGGGATCACGATCGGCTCGTCCGTCGCCACCAGCGCGTTGTTGGCGCGGTAGCCGACGTCGGCGGCGGGCGGAAACTCGGGCTTCACGCCGCGGCGATGCGCCATCTCGGTGACGTGCTCGCGGTAGTTGACGCCGGCGGCGTAGAACGTCGGGGGAATCACGGGCACCAGCAGCTTGACCCGGCTCAGCACGCTCGTGTTCGCGGTCTTTGCGTAGCTCTCGAACGGGCTGCCGGTGACCTCCGTCACGGTGGTCCCGTCGATGAGCCCGTACGCCACGGTCCGTCCGGACTGGAATCGGCACCATTTCATGGCCGGTGTCCTTTCAGGAACGCGCCCACCTCGCGATTGAAGACGTCGGGGCGCTCGAAGTACGTCGAGTGGCCCGCGGCCTCGACGCGCTCGAAACGCGAGCTCGGCACGTGCTGGTGCACCGTCTGCGACAGCTCGGGCCAGATGAGACCGTCCTCGTCGCTGGTCAGGAACATCGTCGGCACCCGCGCGGCGGTGTAGCGCTCGACCGGCGTCGTGAGCCGCTGGAGCTGGTCGCGGAAATCCGCGGACAGCGGCGCGTTCAGCGCGGAGATCTGCGCGTAGAGGAACGAGCGAATCGGGTGTTGTTTGCGGAACGTCGCGCCGAGCGCCGCGTGCCACAGCACGGCCGGGTGCGGCGGGCTGACGGCTGCGAGCCGCTGCCGCACCGCCGCGATGTCGGCGTTGGTCAGATTGCCGACCGTGTTCGCCAGCACGATCGCCCAGAATCGCTCGGGCGCCCGGACGGCGGCGCCCACCGCGGCCCAGCCGCCCATCGACTGGGCGACGAGCGCCGCGCGCGCGACCCCGAGGTGATCGAGCAGCGCGATCGCGTCGGCCCCGAGCGCGGCGGGACCCGGCCCGCCCGGCACGTCGGCCGATTGGCCGAAGCCGCGCTGATCGACCGTGATGCACCGGTATTCCTCGGCGAACACCGGAACCTGCTGCCACCAGCTCAGGTGGTTGCCGCCCGCGCCGTGCAGGAACACGATCGCGGGCGCGTCGCCGCCGGTGTCCTCGTAGTAGAGGCGAAAGCCGTCCTTCGTCATGAACGCCATGGCCGTCTCCTTGTCCAACCCAAGCGCACCGCGGCCCAAGGGTAGCCATCGCCGCGAGGGGCGTCAACGCTATACTCGGCCCCGAAAGGGAGAACGCCATGGCCACGGAACTGCACGACCTCTCGATCGCCGAGCTCTCGGGACTGATCGCGGCGCGCACGCTCTCGCCGGTCGAGCTGACCGAGGCGCTGATCCAGCGTATCGAGCGCCACGACGCCCAGACGCGCGCCTTCGTCACGCCCACGTTCGACCTGGCCCGGCGGCAGGCGAGGGCGGCCGAGGCCGAGATCGCCGCCGGCCGGATCCGGGGCGCGCTCCACGGGATCCCGTTCGGGCTCAAGGACATCTACGACACGAAGGGCATCCTGACGTCGGGCCATTCGCGCGTCTTCATCGACCGGATTCCGGCCGAGGACGCCACCACGACGAGCCGGCTCTACGAGGCGGGCGCCGTGCTCCTCGGCAAGCT